>JADMIO011398598.1_pt1 | contig 68885 bp, 73 predicted proteins | sample 8958161 | NCBI WGS metagenome assembly JADMIO01 (sample SAMN16585339, study PRJNA669376) | soil metagenome | isolation source: Crop rotation soil | place: USA: Cullars Rotation, Alabama | collected 2011 | reverse complement strand
CGCGACTTCAAGTCACGTGAATTCCAAGCTTCGGATCCCACTGTGCTGGAAAGGCTATCGGGCGGCGAGCGCGGCCGCCTGCACCTCGCCAAGGCCACGCTCTCGGGCGGCAACGTGCTCCTGCTCGACGAGCCTTCCAACGACCTCGACGTCGAGACGCTGCGCGCGCTCGAGGACGCGCTGCTGGAATTCGCCGGCACCGTGCTGGTGATCTCGCACGACCGCTGGTTCCTCGATCGCATCGCCACCCACATCCTCGCCTTCGAGGGCGAGTCGAAGGTCGTGCTCTTCAACGGCAATTACCAGGAATTCGAGGCGGACAAGAGGAAGCGCCTCGGCGAAGAAGGCGCGAAACCGCACCGCATCCGCTATAAGCCGCTGAAGAAGTAGGGCGCAAGACGTAGGTTTCAGTCCGCGCCTTTGGCGCGCGCGTCAGCTTGGCGCGACAGCGGTGCATCGTTCAGAAAAGATGCACCGTCCCCAATTATTTTCCCCGTTTGTTTTCACGGTTCACGGAAAATGTGCACCGTCCCCATTTATTCTCCTTTACATGCGTATTGCCGAGGCGAACAATCAGTCAACGGTTGCGGGATTGGATCAATAAACCCGAAATGGTTTCGACGTCGTGAATACTGGACACTACGGGTATCGCAGTCTGGTCGCACTGCTCCTGGCGACGTTCACCACCCTGTTGCTCGCGCCGGGGCTGTCGCGCGCCGCAACAACCACTCTGTATTTCATACACACCGATCCCGCTGGCAGCATCATTGGCCGGACCAACGCCGCGGGGAACGTCAACTGGCGCGAGACCTATACGCCGTACGGGGAGAGGGTGGTTGACTCCGCTGGAGCAGTCAACAACCGGCTCTTCTTCCACGGCAAGGCATTCGATCCCGACACTGAGCTCGTCTACTTCGGGGCGCGCTATTACGACCCCTTTGTGGGGCGATTCATGGGGATGGATCGCGAGCTGTTCGATGAACGGAACGCGCATAGCTTCAATCTGTACGCCTACGGGAACAACAATCCTTATAAGTACCGGGATCCCGATGGCAGGATGCCAAATCCTCTCTTTTTGATTGAGGTGGCGAAACATACCGGCGCCGGGTATGCCATGGGCGTAGCGGCTGATGCTGTCAGCCAGGCCATGGCGTTTGGCGAAGTTAACTGGTCAATGGCAGCCACATCGAGCGCAGCGGCTGCAGGCGGCGCGGCGGGTCTACTCGCGGGACTATTCCCTGCATCAAGTGGAGCACGGGCGTTATCGTCAGGCGAGCGTTCTATAGGCGCGGCGGTCAGAATTGAAGAGGGTAATGCAAGACATGGTCTTGAACACATCATGAGGAGGCACGCTTTTGAGTCGACCGCAAAAGATGTCTCGAGGTTTTCGCAAGGGATCGGTCGCAGTGATATCAAGGCGATAATCCAGGAAGCTGAAGCTGCAAAGGAGCATGGCGCATCGAAGGGGCAAGTCGAGTCAGAGAAGTCAACATGGGAAGAACGATTGGAACCGATCCAGCCGGCAATCCAACGAATTGGCTCAGGACAGTAACAACGTCCGAGCGCAACGTGATTACTGCTTACCCGGTGCCCGCGCCATGACAAGAATTGAATTTGCAATAGACAAGGATGCCCTGGCAAAAGATCTCGAGCTTTCGCCCGAGCGTGCGCACGCGGTCGCATTGGAAGAAACCTATTTCATCATGCCTGTTAGATTTTGTATCGGAGATGTGGACCTGTTCATGTCTCCTTCAAGCGCCGAACCTTGGATTCCATTGCCCGTACTGGGATTTGCGAATCGTCTTTTGGAAGGACTACAGAAGGTGCAACCAAAGACCAATACCTCGATATATCTAGCAGGTGGCGGGTCCTTGCAAGTCGCTTTGCTTGCAGAAGGGGAAGTAGTTATTGAGTGCTCGCTTACAAGCAAAACCGGTTCGGATGGTCTTGGGAAAGTCATGGATGCCGCGAGGATGTTTTCGGATGAAGTGCAACGCTTGTTGCTATCCCGTGCCCCTCTGTTAAGGTTCCATCCTAGTTGGGTTGCGTGGTTTCCGAATAGCGATCGTCCGTTCTAGTCCTGATCCCCGTCCCACGCGCGAAGCCGCACCGCACATCCTACAGGCCGCTGAAAGAGTGGCAGCGACGGGCAACGGCGCGGTACCTGTCTCCGGGTGGAGACAAACACGGCGAACATGTGAAATTGCTGCGTTGCTCCCGGCCGCTCCCGTGAGGGTCGGGCCGCGCACATGTAAATTTGCTTTACACGTGAATTGTGCGCGCTAACAATATTCTCAACAGCGCCAATTTCACGGGAGGACGGCATGTCCTCGAATTGGTCAGACGTGAGTATCGCCTCGCCGCAGTCCTCGCTGCCGTTCCGTTCGTTGTGCCGACTGAGCTTCAGATGACGCAGGTTTGCCGTGGCACGCCAGGCGCGTCTTCTGCTTGCCGAGGTTCCCCACCACATCCTCCAGTGTGGGAATAACCGTCAGCCCGTCTTCCTCACAGAAGAAGATTACAGAATCAGCCTTACCTGGCTCTTCGAGGCGGCAGGAAAGTATGACTGCCGCATCTACGCGTACGTATCGATGCCCAATCGCGTGCACCCCCTGGCGTCCGGGTCGTCTTCCTCCGCTCTGTCACAAATGATGAAGCACTTCGGCGCCCGCGTCGCGCGCCACGTGAATCGCCTCTATCGCCGCAGTGGCCCGCTTTGGGAAGGCCGATTCAAGGCGAATGCGGTCGAGGCCGAAACCTATTTCCTGCGCTGCTGCCGCTACATGGAGCGCGCCCCAGTGCGCGCGCGCAGGGTTGCGCATCCAAGGGACTACCGTTGGTCGAGCTATCGCTTCCATGCAGAGGGACTGCTGGACACACCGCTTTCGATTCACGATCAGCTTGAGAGGCTGGGCAGCTCTGCGGAGCATCGGCGAGAGGCGTACCGCGAGCTTTGCGATGTCGAGCTGAGTGCGCAAGAGCTAGCAGAAATCCGTGATTGCGTTCATCACGGCTGGCCGCTCGGTAGCGAGCAATTCAAGGACGGGATCGAGAAAGCGGTGCAGCGTTCAGTGCGACCGCCGAGGCGCGGTCGACCGCCAAAGAAGTAATTAGGAAGGCCGCGCACTCATCCCATAGAAAATGATGCACCGTCCCCAATTATTGTTTCCGTTTGTTTTCACGGTTCACCGAAATGATGCACCGTCCCCATTTATTCTTCTTTACATGCGTATTTCTTGGGCGAACAATCAGTCCACGGTTGCGGGACATTGGATCAATTGAGGATGGTTTCGGCGTCGTGAACACTGGTCACTACAAGTATCTCCGACTTGTCGCGCTGCTTCTAGCGACGTTCGCCGCCTTGCTGCTGGCGTCGGGCCCTGCGCGTGGGGCCACGACGACTTTGTATTTCATCCACTCCGATCCCGCCGGCAGCATCATCGGCCGGACCAACGCCGCGGGAAACGTCAACTGGCGCGAGACCTACACGCCCTACGGAGAAAGGGTGGTGGACTCTGCAGGGGCGGTGAACAACCGACTTTTCTTCCACGGCAAGGCGTTCGATCCCGACACCGAGCTAGTTTATTTCGGAGCGCGGTACTACGACCCCTTTGTCGGGCGATTCATGGGGATGGATCGCGAGCTTTTCGATGAGAAGAATCTGCACAGCTTTAACCTGTATGCGTATGGAAACAACAATCCGTACAAGTATCGCGATCCTGATGGAAGGATGGCGGACAAGATATTTTTCCTTGGTGTAGTTGGCATTGGAGGGTACTTAGTCATAGGGGGATATCAGGCCGCACCTGTTCCTTCAGGATTGGAGGGGATGTCATCCCGCAAGGACACCGGCCCCACTCTCTTGACGACCCCGGAATCTAGCGGTTCCGCATATTCGATCCCTGGCTTCTCGAGTTTGGTTGAGAGAATTGGGCTGATTTTCAAAGAATCCTCGAAGGGCTCACAACAACAGGAATCAACCGCTGACATAGAGCGGGCTCGAAATCTCGCCAGGGGAATACCGGAAAACCAACTCGGGCCGTCGGGAAAGCCCAAGATTCATACGGTCGAACACTCAACCAGGAAAGAAGCAAGAGATGCAGCACGTGCGGAGGTGGGAGCGGGCGGCACCACAGCTCACCACGCCACCCCAAAGGAAGGTGGCCCCCATTTTCATGGTGTCACGCAGCAAGGCGAGAGGAGCAGGATTCATCATGAGTACCCCAGGTAGCGCCCCAGATTCGATGGGGAAATGGATCGGATTGGCGCACGTGCGACCAAGGCAGGGGAATAGCACATTGGGCAATGCGTTGGGTGCCCATGTCGCAGCAGTTGCTCTTGCGATTAGTGCGAAAGATTTCAGAGAAAAGGTAGTAGCTCTGCTCAACGAATACGAGTTTGATGTAATCGCAATCGAAGATGTCGAACTGGCCAGAGATCGGACGAAAAGAGTCGAAATAGCAATAGAGATCGATAATCTCATTGCCCAGTTATCACCCGTCTCGCCGGTCGTTCTCGGCACCTTCCATTCTTACTTGTCGAAGTGAGCGACTGACCCATAGCAAGAATCGAAAAAAGGACATTAGGGAGAAACTAGTTTCGCGAGCTGATGGCCGTCTAGGATCGCGCCTCAGCTTCAGGTGATGCAAGGAGGACGCCATGCATGACCAGAAATTGAACTTCGGCGTAGTAAAGTTCTATCTCGTAGCGATTCTGCTGCCCGCCACACGCGCGGTTGAGAGCCTCGCGCCTGCTACTGCAAATCCAGGGTTTAATGGACGCCGCACAGCCTTGTGGCTCTCGAGCCTTCTGCTCTGCCTTTCGACTCTTCTGAGCCTGCCCGCCTCGGGGCAGGACACCGAGCCTGGCTTCGACTACTACAAGGAGCCGGGCCAGTATCCGACGCGCTCCTACTTGAACCAGAGCTTCAGCGAGCACATAGACCTCTTTGGCGGGAGGCTGCAGCACCACTACGTGGATCTCTTCATTCCGGGCAATGGCGCGTTCGATCTCAAGATCCAGCGCTCGTACACGAATCCAGACGAGGCCGGCCCGGGCGAGCCCACGCCATTCGGCATCGGCTGGAACATGCACTTCGGGCGCGTGCTGCGGCGGGCGAACGTTGCGCTTTGCTTCGTGGATGTTCAAAGCGGGGCTGACATGCCGGTCCTGGAGCTTCCCGACGGCAGTCGGCAGGTTCTCTTCCGCGATGACACCTACTTTCCCAACCAGGGGCGGTTCATCACCGTCAACCGCTGGCGCGCGGAATGCATGCAGTTCCCGACGGGGATGCGCGTCTTCGCGCCCGACGGCACGCGCTACGAGATGACCCAGTCTGCCAACGGCAACGTGCCGTCGGGGCAGCAGGGGTGGTACACGACGAAGATCACTGATCGCAACGACAATTCGATGGCCATTACTTACCAGTCCTTCGGCGGGCTGATGGTTCCGGTCACGCTCAGCACTTCCGATGGGCGCACGGTGACCCTTTCCTACGACAGCGACGCCAACGGAACGCGGCTGAGGTCGATCAGCGACGGCACCCGCGTCTGGAACTACGGCCTCACCTTCGTGCCCACGGTGGGCTGGTTCCTCTCCACCGTGACTCCGCCCGCCGGTGGCGCCTGGCAATACGGCTACAACACCGCCGGTGGAACGCCAGGCCTGCGGGCAATGACGAGCGTCACCTATCCCCAAGGCGGGGTCATCAACTACTCCTACCTACCTTCTCCAGGGTTTCGCGCCCGGTGTTACGAACAGCGCGATCTCGGGGAAAACGTCTTCAGACGGGGGCACATGGAGCTTCGCTTACAAGCCCGGAGGTGCACTCGCTCCCGATACCACCACGGCGACCACTCCGAACGGAACGATCATTTACCAGCACGTGGGCTACCAGACGGTAGGCTCTGGCACCTACTGGCAGGTGGGGCTGCTGCTCTCCAAGCAGATGGCCCTTGCGGGCCAGCCGGCGACGCAAACCGAGACCTACACCTGGACGAGCCAGTTCATTTCCCAGCAGGACAACCATCGCCCGGGAAGCTTGCTCGCCAATGACCTTGAGACGCGGGCTGCGGTGCTCCAAAAGAAGGTCATCGTTCGCGACGGCAATACGCACACGACGGACTTCTCCTCCAACTTCGACGTCTACGGCAACGCGCTATCGGCGATCGAAAGCTCCTCGGGCTCGCCCGGCTACTCGCGCGTGCTTACGTTCACCTACCAGGTCAACCCCACGCTCTGGATCATCCGGCAGGCTAAGGACGAGACGATCACCGTCTCTGGGTTTCCCGCCTTTTCGATCACGCGCACGATTGGTGCAACCGGCAACGTGGAGCTGGAGAACCGCTACGGGGTTCCGACCACCTTCGGCTACGACGCGCAAGGCAACATGACCAGCCGCACGGACGCCCGGGGAACCGGCTACACGACAACGTTCGGCAACCATAAGCGCGGCATACCGCAAACCGAGACCTATCCCGTGCCTGGAATATCAGTGACCCGTGCGGTGAGCGACAACGGCACCGTTACCTCCGAAACCGACGGCAAGGGCGACACGATCGGCTATGGCTACGATGGTCTGAACCGCCTGACTTCGATCAACTATCCGGTGCTGAACGACGTAACGATCACTTACCCCACCGCCAGCCGCATGACCATCGTTCGCGGCACGCTGACTCAGACGGTTGACTACGACGGATTCGGGCGGATTGCCTCCGTGGGCAAGGTAGACACGCTTTCGCCAACCCAGAATTCAACGGTGACGCTCAAGCATGACCCCCTCGGGCAACGCACCTTCGTCTCCTACCCGAACACGGCAACGACGGGCACGACCATGACCTACGACATTCTCAACAGGATGAAGACCATGGCGCATCCCGATGCCACCTCGCGGAGCTATACGTACGGCGCAACCACCGTGGCGATACAGAACGAACGCAAGATCACTCACACCTACTCCTACCGCGCCTATGGCGATCCCGAGCGGCGCGAGCTCATGGGCATCACTATCCCCTCGCCCGATCAGGACGCCAGCGTCACCATCACCCGAAATCCGATCGGGCGCATGCTCACGGTCTCGCAGGGCGGTCTCACGCGCACCTATGGCTACACGGCCACCGGTCAGTTCGCCCCCGGCAACTTCCTCACCTCGATCGTCCAACCCGAAACGGCCACCATCGTGTTCGGGAGAGACGCGGTGGGAAACATGATCTCGCTCAAGGAAGGCAGCGCGTCGACTTCGACCTACGTCCACGACGAGCTGAGCCGCCTGACACAGGTGCAGTACCCAAACCTGCCGCGCATCACGCGAGCCTATTTCGGCGACGGGTTGCTGCAATCGGTCACCTATAGCACGACCACGCGCACCTTCGACTATGACGGGAACAAGAACCTCACTCTCGATCGCCTCGAGGTAGACGGCCGGACCTACCCCATCGTCCACGCCTATACCGGCAACGATGGCAGGAGCTCGACCACGTTTCCGTCCGGGACCGTGATCGCGTACTCGCCGAATGGGTTCGGCCGCCCGAGATCGGCAAGCCCCTTCGTCAACAGCGTGGAGTTCCATCCGTCGGGCGAAATGGAAACGCTCGGCTACGCTAACGGAATCACCACCTCCTTGAGCCTCACTTCAAGGCTGTGGCCCTTTCGCCTGGAGACCAAGCGGACCGGTGTGACCGTTGCCGATCGGCGCTACACATACGACGGAACCGGCAACCTCACGCAGTACGAGGATCTCTACCAGAAAATCTATAACATCCCGTTGCTTCAGTACGATAACGTCGACCGGCTGCTATCGGCGGACAGGGATTCCGAGCAGCGGCGCTTCACCTACGATGGGGAAGGGAACATCAGGACGCAAACGATCGGCACGACGACGATGACGTACAACTACTCAACCAATAAGCTCAGCAATATTGCCAACGCCCCCAAGCCCTACAGCTTCACCTATGATGTCTACCGCAATGTCCTCAGCAACGGCACGACCACGTTTGACTATGACAATGCGTCGCACATGACCTGCGCGAAGTGCGGCGAAGCAGACCAATCGAGCTTCGCCTATGATGGGCTAGGCATGCGCATACGCATGGAGAAGCAGAGCATCGTCACTTACTTCGTATACGGCCTCGATGGGGAGCTTCTCCTGGAAGACACGCCGGCTACATCGAGCGGGGGCTCGGAGCTCAAGGAGTATGCCTACGTGCAAGGACGGCTCGTCGGCATCAGCACAAAGACTTCGCCCTGATGTGGTAGGCGGCCGCATGTCATCAACCCACTCCCGGAGGGCGCAATGAAAGCCCTGGTCAAGCGAATCCTACTCTGGATCATCGTTACCGCATCGCTGGCAATTGGACCTGCTGCGGCGATGACTACTACCCTGTACTTCATCCACACCGATCCCGCCGGCAGCATCATCGGCCGGACCAACGCCGCGGGGAACGTCAACTGGCGCGAGACTTACACGCCGTATGGAGAAAGAGTTGTCGACTCTGCCGGCGCGGTCAATAACCGGCTCTTCTTCCACGGCAAGGCATTCGATCCCGATACGGAGCTCGTCTATTTCGGAGCGCGATACTACGACCCCTTTGTCGGTCGGTTCATGGGGATGGATGCGCCGGGTTCAATGAAGGAAACTTGCATAGCTTCAATCTGTATGCGTATGGGAACAATAATCCATACAAGTTCATAGACCCAGATGGAGCTTCACCGCTATCTATCTTCCTCCTGGAAGTAGCGAAGCAGACGGGAATTGGATATGGGCTGGGGGTTGCGGCCGATGCCATAAGCCAGGCGGCGGCGTTTGGGCAAGTCAACTGGGCGATGGCTGCGACATCGAGTGCGGCGGTAGCCGGGGGGAGTTCAGGCCTAATAGGCGGAATGGTTGCCGGAGCAGGAAAGGCTTGGGCAGCCGCCCAAGCTGTGCGAACCGAAATCAGCGCGGCAAGGGTAGTAGATGACTTCTCTGCCCGGGCAAGTGGCATTCTACGTGACGCAGCTAAAGGAAAGGGAAACTTTGGCGTAGGCACAGCGACTCGAGGAGAGGCAGATGATATCGGGCGGGCTTGGGTGGGGCCAAATCCAAGAATCGCCAGTGACGGAAAAACCCTAATCAGTCAGGAAGGCCTGCGCCAGTATCGTCCTCCATCATACAAACCAACTTTGGGTCGTGTGCAGGCAAATCTCGAGCAGCGCGCCCTTGGCCAAAGTCAGTGGCAATCGAATGCGCATATCGACATAGTCGAGTGAGTGCTGCCATGCGAGCGTCATTGCGTCGTCTTCACAGTCCCGAGATCAACGATCTTCCTACATATCGTCCGCAACCTCCTGATGATTTCGGATTCTTGCTACAGGCTTTCGTGGGGCCCGAACATGGTGAGGGAGAAGAATCGTTTGATTTTGTTGTCTGCACACCAAAATGGCTGGAACGTAAGCATGCCAAGACCGATATAGTACGAGGCCGTCACCATCTAATAATGTTCGAATACGATTACAGTCGTGTGATGCAAGAAATCCAACGGCTGTGTGAGTTAGCCATTGGCGACACATGGCGAGAAATCGCCATCCGGCTCTCACGATTCGGGAAGTGGGAGTTCGAAGACTACGGCGAATAATCGCAAGGCATGCGACGAGCCATCCAAGCCACCGTCGGCAACACGGCGTTCCGGTCCTTCCTGCTGTATCCCCTCATCGTCATCGGCGCTGAGTTCCTGCTGAACGACGGCAAGCTGTGCTTCAACCCGTGGTTCGTGCCGCTGATGGTCTGGGGCTACCTGCAGTACCGGCTGATCCGCGATTACCGCATGGACCGGGGCGGGGGCGGGCCGGGGATGAAGACGATGCCGGAGCGGATAGTCAGCGTCGGCCCGTACGCCTGGTGCCGAAACCCGATGTACCTCGGCCACATCATCTTTCTCACCGGGCTCGCGCTCACCTTCCAGTCCATGCTCGGCGGCGTGATCGCTATCGCTGCCACGATCTGGTTCCACTTGCGGGTGCGGCGCGACGAGCGTCGCCTCGTGGAGCACTTCGGCCAGCCCTATGTGGATTACATGGGACGGGTGAAGCGGTGGATACCGCTTCTCTTTTAAGGCAGAAGTCAGAAGGCAGAAGGCAGACCAGTCGATCAGGGCACTTCGAGGTCGACGAGAGGCCCGTACTGCTGGCCGCCGAATACGTCCGTGTCGTCGATGTCACCTGAGATGACCGGACGGGGGATGGTGATCTTGATCGCGATGGCGGCGTCGTAGTTGATCACCGAGACAACCTCCGGTGTCAGCCGGTAGGTCTTGGCAAACCACTCCGCGCTGAGCAGCTTCGCGTCGCGCACACGCTCGTAGACCTCGCGCTCCTTGAAGATCACGTCGAAGGTCAGCTCGAACGGCCCGGCGTTCTTGCTGCGGATCAGCTTCGCGACTTCCCAGAGCTTAGACATTCTCGTACTCGATCCTGAACATCTCGAGCGGAGACGCGGGCTCGACGACGTGGTTCATGTTGAAGCGGTAGCTCGGCCCGCGCGCGATCTCGGGCGGGGAGTAGGGGAAGGCGATGGAAGTGATGAGGCCGCTCCACTCGGGCACGGGGTAGTGCACCGCCATGTGCCCGACGGACTTCATGAGCTTGGTCGCGAGCTCCTGCGAGGGGGCGGTCGCCTGGAAGAGCAGCCCGACCTCGTGGCCGACCGAGGTCTCGGGCTCGAGCGCGCCCATCGCGGCGTTTTTGCCGAACACCCGCACGTCGAGCCGGTACTGGCGCTCGACGTCCTCGCCGAAGACGTTGCGGATGCGGTCCTTGCAGGCCTTGATCAGCCCCTCGAGCCAGCTGTCGAGCTGGCGCAGGATCACCGGGTCGCGCACCGAGCCGACGATGATGCTCTGGTAGCCGGCGAGCTCGACGCCCTCGATCTTGATGGTGTAGCGCTCGGCGTGCTTGAACGTGCTGCCCGACACCCGCACGGCGCGGTCCGAGACCGCCTCGTATTTCGCGTTGACCGTGTTCAGCACGCCCGAGGGCTCGACCAGCTCGTAGGGCGTGGAATTCTCGTAGAGGTTGTGCGAGGCGACGCTGACCGGGTCGCAGCGGTACTCCGGGTTGGGCGGCTCGACGATGAAATGGTCATCCGTCACCGTCGCGAACATGCAGTCGGGGTACTTGCGCAGCACCACGCACGCCGCGCCGCACTCCAGGATCTTCGCCATGTGCCAGACGGTGGCGGGGTTGAAGCCGCGCATCACCGGCAGGGCGGCGAATATGGAGGTGTCGCTCGAGCGGCCGGCGAGGATCACGTCGGCGCCGTTGCCCAGCGCCTCGATGTAGGGCTCGGTCCCGCACATGCCGACGATGTGGGCGCTGCGGTCGATCACGCCCTCGTCGAAGTCCGGGGCGTTGGCGAGCGGCTTGATTTTCCCCTCGCGCAGCTTCTTCTTGAGGTAGGCCTTGTCCTGCTCGCTCGCGATGGTGGCGAGCTTGAAAGAGAGCTTCTCCTCCCGCGCGATCTCCCGGACGATCCTGGCGAGGTCGTGGAGCTGCTTGTCCGCGCCGCCGGTGAAGGCGGAGCCCACGATCACCGGGATCTTCGCCGCGCGCCCGGCGAGCAGCATGAGCCGCAGGTCGCGCTTGCACGCCGAGTCGGAGAAGAGGTTCTCCCCTGAGCCGAGATAGTACGGCCCCGGATCGGTCGAGCCCGAATCGGCGCCGATGAACGCCGGCCCGAGCGCCATCGCGCGCTTGAGCGTCTCCTCGCGGAAGCCCGAGCCCAAGACGCCCGTTGCAGACAGGATACGGATCTCGTTAGGCATCGCTCGCGAGATTCAAGGGATGAGGGATGAGGGATGAGGGATGACCCCACCCCCTTCGGGCATTACTTAACCGCGAGATCCATGATTCCCGACTTCGGGGTGAATCCAAGGCCCGGGGCTTGCGGCATGGTGACCCAGCCCTTCACGGGCTTCGGGCAGTTGTCGAACAGCGCTTCCGCGATGGCCCAGCCGCCGAGGTGGAACTCGACGCGCCCGCCGTTGGGCACGCCGGCGTGGAGGTGCATGTTGAGATGCGGGAAGTTGCCGCCCATCTCGAGCTGGATGTTGAACGCCTGCGCGAGCCCCGCCGCGTGCAGCGCGCCGGTAAAGCCGCCGATGTCGCGCACGTTGGGCTGGCAGATGTCGATGGACTCGTTGACGAAGTATTCGCGCAGGTAGGCGAGGTCGTAGGTGCCGCTGCTCCCCGCCGCGATCGGGATGGTGGTCTCGCGGCGCAGCTTGGCCATGAGGCGCGGGTCGGCCTTGAGCACCGGGTCCTCGAACCAGGCGAGATTGCAGTCCTCGACTCCCTTCGCAACGCGGATCGCCTGCGGCAGCTTGGCATTCTTGTTGGCGTCGACCATGAGCGTCACCTTGTCGCCGAGCGCATCGCGCACGTGGCGGATACGGGAGATGTCCTCGAGGATGTCGGCGTCGGTGGGTTCGCCGTACATGTGATCGGTCGGGCTCGAGCTGGCGGCGATCGCCATCTTGAGCTGGGTATGGCCCTGGGCGATCAGCTGCTTCGCGCTTTCGACGAGCTCGTCCTTGCTGTAGACCGGCAGTCCCCAGGTGATGTAGATGGGGCATTTCTCGCGCGCGCCGCCCATCAGCTTCCAGATCGGCTGCTTGAGCGCCTTGCCGCGGATGTCCCACAGGCAGACGTCGATCATGCTCGCCGCCTGCGACCAGATGCCCATGTAGTGCTTGTTGGCGGTTTTCCAGAAAAGCGTGGTGCGCACTTCCTCCGGCCGCGTCGGGTCCATGCCCTTGATTACCGGCGCCACCTCGCGGTTGATGAGGTCTTCGATGCTGTGTTTCTGCGGGTAGGAGGAGAAGGCGTGACCCTTCAGCCCGTCGTCGGTCTCGATCTCGACGAAGGTGACGAGCGAATGCTGCGTCGCCTTGATCAGCGGGAAGTGGTACGGAACGCGCAGCGTGTGCGCCGTGGTCCTGGCAATCTTCATGATTCTCCCCTGGTGGAATCGGAATACAGGGGCACACTATACCGCCGACTCGCGGACGGCGGGGACGGGCAGGCTAGGGCGCCTGGATCAGCTTGGTCTGCGGCATGCCCGCGCCGATGTACACGTTCTGCGGCCCGGGTCCACCCGCGACCGCAATGTGGATATCGTCCGGCGTGCGGGTCCGCCACAGCGTGTGCTCGTCGCCGCGCCCGGCGCCTTGCTCCATCTCGATGAACGATTTCGCGAAATAACTCAGCGGCAGCCGCGCGAGCTCCCACAGCCGCTCCTGGATTTGCCGCTTCGTCATGCCGGCGTCGTGGAGCGAGCGCGAGTGGTTCATGCCGAGGAGCAGCAGGACGCCGCCGCCACCGCCGTAGAGCGGCGGCATGTTGGTCGCGATCTGCCGCAGGATTTCCTCCTTGTCGGCGCCCTCGCCCCCGGAAATGTTGCAGAAGTTGGCCGCGCGGAACACGGTCACCGTGCTGTCGGACGCCTGGAAGCCGCGGTCGACGTGGTAGGGCGTCCAGGGATTGCTCTCCTCGTTCTCCCCGCAGATGTACGAGTAGCGCATCGGCGATCCGAACGACGATTTCGAGTAGACCCCCGGCAGCGCGCCGCCGATGTTGATCAGGATGAGGCGCATGGCGCGCCCGATCGTTGCGTTGGCGCGCCAACCGGGCCCGAGGCAGCCCGTTCCGCAGTTGAGGTCTATCCTGCCCCGTATCGGGCCGTTCACCAGCAGGAACGGCGTGATGGGATTGGTGGTCACCTGCATCATTTCCAGCGGGAAGTCGCGCGCGGTGATGGCCTCGACCGCCGCCAGGATGACCGGCATGTACTCGGGCTTGCAGCCCGCCATGATCGCGTTCACCGCGATCGTCTCCACGGTCGCCGCTCCTTTGCGCGGCGGCAGCACGGCGAGTTGCGTGTCGCGGCTGCGGCCGGAGGCGGCGACGAATTCCGCGATGCTCTCCTCGGTCGCCGGAACGACAGGCAGCCCGTCGGTCCACCCTTCCTGGTAGGCGTGCTCGTAGGCCGCGGCGACCAGCTTGGCGACGGAGGGGGCCTCGAGACGGGTGGTGGGGAGCGTCATCCGCGTATTCCTAGACGTGAGTGGACGAGCGCACCACGCCGACCGGCCGGATCTGGCGCTGCGCGGTTTCCTTGAGCTTGCGCTCGATCTCGGCTGGCGGTGTCGTCAGCCCCTCGATGATGGTCGGCATCATCGCTTCCGCCCGCGCCTGCATGGCCTCGGGATCGAGCTGCCTGATCGGGTTCGGCGTCTCGGCGATGACGATGTGGGGATAGCCCTGGGTCGCGGCCATGCGCCGGGCGAACTGGATGAACGCGTCCGTCGCGATCATCACGGCGGGGACGCCCGACTGCTCGAGGGCTGCGGTGACGTGGCTACACCACGTCGAGCAGGACCCTCAGTCGCCCGACGCGGTGATCACCACATCCACGCGCGTCACCAGGTTGTCGAGGCGCTCGCGGATGCTGTCGATGACCTTGCCCCGGGTGATCGGGAGCTCGCGCACCGGCTGCTCGAAGACGACGTCCTTGAGATTGAAGCGGCGCTGGAGTTCCGCGCCGACCGCCTTGAGCACTTCGGCTGCGGAGGGTCTCCAGTTCGGCAGCAGGCCCACGATCTTGCCGTCGAGCGTTGTGGGGCGGGCGGCAAGCCGCGTCGCACCCTCCACCATGTCGCCGTAGGCCGGGACCGGGGAAACCATGTCGAGCGCGTATCGATCCATTTTCTGCTCCGTGACTGGGGTGCGGCAGGCCATACGCCTGCGGAATGCCCGCGGAAACGGCGGGCGGAAGGAATTTTATTCGGACGGCCGGGCGCTCCGCAAAGAATATTTCCGGCAGGCAACTTGCGAATCCCGAAAGCTGGAGGTGCTACGGCGCGGCCGCGGCCGTCTGGGGTATCGCCAGGCGCTTCAGCCGCGCGAAATCGACGTCTTCTCCTGCGACGGCGGCGTGGAACAGGCGATGGCTGAGATGCGGCGCATAGCCCGACAGGAAGGACATGGTGTATCCGCGCAGGTAGGCATTGCGCCGGATCGAGATGTTGAGGTAGCTCGGGCCGAAAAGGTGGTTCGCGTCCCGCATCGCGAGCTTGCGGTCGGTGGCGGGGTCGAGCGCAACCTGCGAGAGGATGGCGATGCCCAGGCCGCGCTCCACGTAGGTCTTGCTCACGTCCGTGTCCACCGCGCTCATCAGCACGCGCGGCTTGACCCCGGCGCCGGTAAAAGCCTCGTTGATCACCGACCAGCTGGAGTAGGCGCTGTCGAAGCGGATCAGGGGATACTCCGCCAGCGCCTGGAGGGTTATCTTCGGCTTGCGCAATATCGGGTGTCCCTTGCGCGCGACCACGCAGCGCGACACGCGGTACGCGGGTATGCAGATCACCTCGTCGACGCGGACGCGGGATTCGGTGGAGATGGCGATGTCCGCCTCGCCGGAAGCCACGAGCTCGCAGCACTGCGCGGGAGTGCCCTGCCGCAGTATCAGGTGGACCTTCGGAAACTCCTTCATGAACCGCTCGACGACGCCGGGCAGCGCATAGCGCGCCTGCGTGTGCGTCGTGGCGACGGTCAGGTCTCCCGTGTCCCGCGACGAGTAGTCCGCCGTCACCTGCCGCATGCTGTCGAGGTCGCGCAGCACGCGCTCGGCGATGCGGATGATGTCGCGGCCGGCGTCGGTGAGCGACTCGAACTTGTTCTTGCGGCGGCGGAACAGCTTGACGCCCAGCTCCTGCTCGACCTCGCGCACCTCGCGGCTGATGCCGGACTGCGACTTGTGCAGGGCCTCCGCCGCCGTCGCGAGCTTCATGCCGTGATTGGCGACGGCGCAGATGGCGCGCAGGTGGTGGATGTTCACGCGGGGGGGGGCTCCGGCCCCCGCTCACTCGGGGGTAATGCCTATTTGCCGGATCAGCTTACCCCATTTCGCAATCTCGGACTTGAGCTTGGCGGCGAACTCCTGGGGCGAGCTCGCGACCGGCTCCACCCCTATCTTCTGGGTTCGTTCCCGGAAATCGGCGGAGCCGAGCACCCGCACCAGCTCGGCGTTGAGCCGGGCGACGAGCGCGGGCGGCGTGTTCTTCGGCAGGAACACGCCCGTGATCGAGATCGACTCGTAGCCGGGGAGCGCCGAGGCGACCGTCGGCAGTCCCGGGAGGAGCGGGGTCGGCTTCGCGGTCGTCACCGCGAGAGCCCTCAGCCTGCCGGATTCGACGTGCGGCATCGACGCGCCGGGCGTGGAGAAGACCACGTGCACGCGGCCGCCGATGAGGTCGTTGATCGCCAGTCCCGTGCCGCGGTAGTTGACCCGGACGATGTTGACGCCGGCCATGACCTTGAAGAGCTCGGCGGCGAGGTGCGGAGTCGCTCCGGTCGCCCCGGAGCCGTAGTTGAGGGTGCCGGGGCCGGCCTTGGCGAGCGCGATCAGATCGGCGACGCTCTTCACCGGCAGCTGCGGATAGGTCACGAGCACGTTCGGTGCGGTCGTCGCCCAGATGAGCGGGGTGAAATCCCGGGTGACGTCGTAGGGCAGGTCGTTCCGCAAGAGGGGCAGCAGCCAGATCGTCCCGGCGTAGTAGAGCATGGTGTAGCCGTCGGGCGCCGAGCGCGCGACCGTGGTGGCGGCGACGATGCCGCCGCCGCCCGGCCGGTTGTCGATCACAACCTGCTGGCCGAGGTTCGCGGCGAGCGGCGGGGCGTAGAGGCGGGCGAGGACGTCGCTGGTCCCGCCGACTTCGGCGGTGATGAGGCGTATCGGCCGGGTGGGGAAAGACTGCGCGGGCGCCTCCGCGCAGACGGCCGCCGCGATCGCGCAGGCCGCGGCGCACCGGAGCAGGGAGGCGTGCCGTCTCATGCCACCTGCCGTATGACCCGGGTCTGGGGCATGCCGGCCGCGATGTAGACGTTCTGCGGGCCGGAGCCGCCGGTCACGATGACGTAGATCTGGTCCGGGCTCTGCGTGCGCCACAGCGTGTGCTCGTCGCCGCAGCCGGCGGCGCGCTGGGTCGCGGCGAACGATTTCGAGTAGTGGCTTGCCGGGACGCGGGCCATTTCCCAGAGGCGTTGGCGGATCTCCTTCTTGGTCAGGCCGGCCTCGTAGAGCGAGCGCGCGTGGTTGATGCCGAGCAGCAGCACGGCGCCGCCGCCGCCGCCGTAGAGCGGCGGCATCATGGTCGCGATCTGCCGCAGGATCTCGTCGGGGCCGACGCCCTCGCCCCCGGAGATGTTGCAGTAGTTGGTCGACCTGAACACCGTCACGGTGCTCTGCTCGGGCCGGTAGCCGAGGTCCACGTGGTACGGCGCCCAGGGGTTCTCCTCCTCGTTCTCGCCGCAGATGTACGAGTAGCGCAGCGGGGAGCCCATGCTGACCTTGGAGTACACGCCGGGGAGCGACCCGCCGATGTTGGTCAGCACCAGCCTGACCGCGCGCCCGATGGTCGCATTCGCCCGCCAGCCCGGCCCCAGGCAGCCGGTGCCGCAGTTGATGTCGATCCGCTTGCGCACCGGCCCGTTCACCATGAGAAACGGCGTGCTTGGGTTGGTCGTCACCTGCATGAGTTCGAGCGGAAAATGCCCGTCGCCGAGCGCCTCGACCGCCGCGACCACGACTGGCATGTACTCGGCGCGGCATCCGGCCATGACCGCGTTGATGGCGATCGACTGGATCGTAGCGGGCCCATTCCGCGGCGGCAGGATGCCGATGACCTCGTCCGCGCCGCGCCCCGACGCGGCAACGAACCGCGCCACGCTCTCCGCCGTCGCGGGGATGATCGGCAGCCCGTCGGTCCATCCCTGCTCGTAGGCGTGCTCGTAGGCGAGCGTGAGGCACTCGCCGGCGGAATCGGCGCGCAGCTCTATCGGGGCCTGGTCCATGGTCTCTCCTAGATCGGGACCGAGGATCGCGCCACGTGCACCGGGCGCACGCTCTCGGCGGCGGTCTTCAGCCGGCGCTCGATCTCCTCGGGGGGGAGCGTGAGGCCGTCGATCACCGTCTGTATCATTCCCTCGGCCCGCGCGCGCAGCGCCTGCGGCTCGAGTTGGCGTATCGGGTTGGGGGTCTCCGCCACGACGACGTAGGGAAAGCCGTGCGTGGCCGACATGCGGCGCGCGAACACGGCGAAGGTGTCGGTGGACACCATCACCGTCGGGATGCCGCGGGACTCGAAAGCTGGAGTGACGTGGCTACACCACGTCGTGCACGACCCTCAGTCGCCGCTGGCGGTGAGCACGACGTCGACGCGCCGCGCGATATCGTCGAGCTTCTCGCCCATGCTGTCGATGAGCTTTTCCTCGGTGATGGGCACCTGCAGCATGCGCGGCTCCATCGACACCGCCTTCAGCCTGAAGCGCTCGGCGAGCAGGGTGCCCAGCGCCTCCAGGATCTGGACCGCCGACGGCCGCCAGTTGGGCACGAGTCCTACGACCTTGCCGTCGAGGGTGGCGGGGCGCGGCGCGAGCCGGGTGCGCGCGGCGAGCGTGTCCCGGTACGGCACGATGGGAGAAAGCATCGTCACGTTGAAGGAAGACATCGGGCGCTCCCGCCTAGGGTAAGGAGCGCCATTCTATGGACCGCCGCGCGGAGTTCACAATGTATATTTTGTGCAGGCTCGTTGCGTTTTCCGAAAACTGGACTGTCGAAGTAAACTCCATGATCCGCGCGCCCCGGAGATCAATCAATGGACTTCACGTTTACCGAGCAACAGCAGGCGTTTCGAGACGCGGTCGCGAGCTTCGCGCGCAAGGAGCTCGCCGACGGGGCGCTCGCGCGCGCCCACACCCCCGAGTTTCCGCGCGAGGTCGCGAGGAAGATGGCCGGCGCGGGACTCCTCGGCATCACCATCGCGGAGGCCGACGGCGGCAGCGGCGGCACCCTGATGGACGCGGTGCTGGCGATCGGGGAGGTCGCGCGGTTCTGCCCGCGCAGCGCCGACGTCATCGCCGAGGGCAACTTCGGCGCGATCCGCGTGCTCGCGCATTTCGGCACCGACGACCAGAAGCGCCGCTACCTTGCGCCGCTGCTGAAGGGCGAGGAGCTGATCGTGGTCGCGATGACCGAGCCCGACGCCGGCTCGGCGACGACCGACCTCGTCACCAGCGCGACGCCCGACGGCCAGGGCTTCCGCATCAACGGCTCGAAAGTGTTCCCCAACCCGCACGCCGACCAGTACATGGTCTACGTGCGCTATGGGCCGGGCGTGGACGGCATCGGTTCGGTGCTGCTGCGGCGCAGCGCCAAGGGCTTCTCGATCGGCAAGCCGGCGAAATTCATGTCGGGCGCCCACTGGGCACCGATCTTCTTCGACAACGTCTATGTGCCGCCCGAGGACGTGCTCCTGCCTGCCGGCGGCTTCAAGAAGCAGATCGCGGGCTTCAACGCCGAGCGCGTGGGCAACGCCGCGCGCTCGCTCGCCTACGGGCAGTACTGCTTCGATGCGGCGCGCGATTACGCCAAGGACCGCAAGCAGTTCGGCCGGGCGCTGTGCGAGTTCCAGGGCCTGCAGTGGAAGTTCGCCGACATGAAGGTGAAGCTCGATGCCGCGCGCCTGCTCATCTACCGCGCGGCGACCAACGCCGACCGCGGCTTCCCCGCGGCGGACGAGACCACGATCGCCAAGCTGATGTGCAACCAGGTGGGCTTCGACGTCGCCAACGAGGCGCTGCAGGTGATGGGCGGCCTGGGCTACACCGAGGAGACGCTGGTCGAATATTGTCTCCGCCGCTCGCGCGGCTGGATGATCGCCGGCGGCTCGATCGAGATGATGAAGAACCGGCTGGCCGAGATCATCTTCGAGCGCAGGTTCTCGCAGCGAGCTCCCAAGAACAAGTCGGAAGTCGAAAGTCGGAAGTCGAAAGAGAAGTAGCACCCGACATGCGGTTTCACTTTCGCCTTTCGACTTTCGCCTTTCTACTTTGCTGCGGCATCGCCACGGCGATGGCGCAGCCGTACCCGTCGAAGCCGGTGCGCATGGTCATGCCGTTTCCTCCCGGCGGGCCTACCGATATCCTCGGGCGCCTCATCGGGCAGAAGCTGACCGAGGCGTGGGGGCAGAACGTGATCATCGACAACCGCCCGGGCGGGGCCGGCATGATCGGCGCGGTCGTGGCGGTGAAGTCCCCGCCCGATGGCTACACGCTCTTCCTCGGTGGCGTCACGACGCTCTCCATCGCCCCGTTCCTGCACAAGGACATGCCCTACGACCCTCTGCGCGATTTCATCCCGATCACGCAGACCTCGATCCAGCCGATCATGCTGATGACGCACCCATCACTCCCGGTGAGGACGGTGAAGGAATACGTCGCGCTGGCGCGCGCGAAGCCCGGCCAGATCAACTACGCGACCTCGGGGCAGGGCGGATCCGGTCACCTCGCCGGGGAGCTTTTCCGCAGCCACGCCCGCATCAACATCATCCACGTGCCCTACCGCGGCGCGCCGCCCGCGCTGACCGATCTCATGGCGGGGCAAGTGCAGTCGCTGTTCGGAACGATGCTGGCATCGGTTCCCAGCATCCGCATCGGCAAGATCCGCGGCATCGCGATCACCGGGCCGCAGCGCTCGGGCGCCGTGCCCGACGTGCCCACGTTCGCCGAGGCGGGCTACCCGGAGTACGAAGCCAGCTCCTGGAACGGGATCCTGGTGCCGGCCGGGACGCCGGCGGCGATCGTCGCGAAGCTGAATACCGACCTCGTCAAGGTATTGAAGACCCCGAACGTGCTCGAGCGGCTCGCGGCCGACGGCTCCGTCGCCGTCGGCAACAGCGCCCAGGAGTTCGCGGCCTTCATCAAGTCCGAGCAGGTGAAGTGGGGCAAAGTCGTGCGGGAAGCCAATGTCCGCATCGAATAGCAAGTCGAAAGTCGAAAGTCGAAAGTCGAAGGCCGGCGGCGACACCTCGTCCTTGCAGCAGGCGCTGTTCGCTCCCCGGTCGGTCGCGCTGATCGGCGCTTCCGCCGACGCTTCCAAGAACAACTCGCGCCCGCAGCGCTACCTGAAGAAGCACGGCTACGCCGGCGCGGTCTACCCGATCAATCCGTCGCGCAAGGAAGTGCTCGGGGAGAAGGCTTATCCCGACATCGGCGCCGTGCCCGGTCCCATAGACCACGCGTTCATCATGGTGCCGGCGGCGGCGGTGCCGGGCGTGATCGCGCAGTGCTGCGAGCGCAAGGTGCCGGTGGCGACGATCTTCTCTGCCGGCTTCGCCGAGCTGGGGGACGAGGGCCTCGCCCGGCAGCGCGACATGGTGAAGACCGCGCGCGCCGCGGGGCTGCGCCTGCTGGGGCCCAATTGCATGGGGCTCATCAGCGTGCCCGACTCGACGCCGCTCACGGTCAACGCGGTGATCGACAGCGAGCCGCTGCGCGCAGGTCCCCTGAGCGTGATCTCCCAGAGCGGCAGCATGCTCGGCACGCTGGTGTCGCGCGCGCAGGCGCGCAAGCTCGGCTTCGCGCGGCTGGTGTCGGTCGGCAACGAATGCGACCTCGGCGTCGGCGAGATTGCCGAGATGCTGGCGGAGGACCCCGAGACCGGCGCCATCCTGCTTTTCCTCGAGACTTTCCGCGACGCCGACCGGCTCGCGCGCGCCGCGCGCCGCGCCTACGCGGCGGGCAAGCCGGTGATCGCCTACAAGCTGGGGCGCTCGGCCGTCGGCAGGCGCGTGGCGACCACGCACACCGGCGCCCTGGTCGGGCCCGACGAGATGGCGGAAGCTTTTTTCCGCGAGCACGGCATCCTGCGCGTGGACATGATGGAGAGCCTCTTCGAGACGCCGCGCCTAGTGCTCGACCATCGCCCGCCGGAAGGCAAGCGCGTCGCCGTCGTGACCGGCACCGGCGGCGCCGCGGCGATGGTGGTCGACCGGCTGGGCGCGCTCGGCGCGGACGTGGTGGCGCCGACCGAGCCGGTGATCGAGAAGCTCGCCGCGAAGAACATCCACATCGCGCCGGTTCCGCTGACGGACATCCCGATGGGGCGCAGCGAGGGAGGCGTCTACAGCGCGATCCTGTCCGAGCTGCTGGCCTCGGACCACTGCGACGCGGTGGTCTCGGTGGTGGGCTCGAGCTCGCGCAACCGCGACGTCATCGTCGGGCGCGTGCTCCAGGCGAGCGGCCGCGACCGCAAGCCGCTGGCGGTGTTCCTCGCCCCGCGCGCCGAGGAAGGGCTCGCGCTGCTCGAGGAGAACGGCATCGCCGGCTTCCGCACGCCCGAGACCTGTGCCGACGCAGTGCACGCCTATCTCAACTGGCGCGCGCCGGGGAAGCGGCCGGTGCCGGACGCGGCCGAGGTCGAGGCCGCGGCGGCGCTCGCGGCCCGCGCGCGGGAGGACCGGTTGAACGAGCACGATTCGTGTGCGCTCTTTGCTGCGCTCGGCATTGAGATCGCGCGGAGCCAGGTGTGGACCGGGAAGGGGACGTGGACCGATCCGGACGGCGAGGTGGCGATCAAGATCCTGTCGGCCGAAATTCCCCACAAGACCGACTCGGGCATGGTGCGGCTAGCCGTGCCGGCCCGCGAAGCGCGCGGCATGGCCGACCAGCTCCTGGTGGATGCGCGCGCGCGCTTCCCGCACGCGCGCATCGAGGGCGTGCTGGTGCAGCGCATGGAGCGAGGCATCGCGGAAGTCATCGTCGGCTACCGTCGCGATCCCGAGGTCGGGCCGGTGGTGCTGCTGGGTGCCGGCGGCGTCGCCGCGGAACTGAAGCGCGATTACTGCGTGCGCATCGCCCCGGTCGATCTCGAGGAGGCCGCCGCGATGATCGATGAAGTGCGCGGGCTGGCCGTGCTGCGCGGCTACCGCGACCTGCCGCGCGGCGATTGCGCGGCGCTGGTGCGCGCGGTCCGGTCGCTCTCCTTGCTCGCGCTGCTCGATGAGCGCAAAGTGGCCGAGGCGGAGATCAATCCGCTCATCGTGCGTCGCGATGGCAGAGGGGTTGTTGCGGTGGATGGACTGGTCGTCTTTGAACAGTGACGAGATATGGGTGACGAGATACGGGTGACGAGATAATGGTGACGGATTCCAAGCCAGCGGACCCGCTTGCTGCGGGGGCGAGCGCGAAGCTCGCGGCGCATGTCGCGAATACGCGCTACGAGGATCTGCCCGCGGAAGTGGTGCACGCGTTCAAGCGCGCGCTGCTCGATCACGTCGCGTGCGCGCTGGCGGGCAGTTCGATGCCGGTGTCGCGCGCGCTGCTGTCCTACTACCAGGAGAGCGACGGCGGGCGCGCGGCGACGGTGATCGGCGCCGAGGCACGACTGTCGGCGCCCAATGCGGCGCTGGTCAACGGCGCCAATACGCACGGCCTCGATTTCGACGACGGCAGCACGCACGGCTCGGCGCACCCGTCCGGCGCGATCTTCCCGGCGGTGCTGGCCGCGGCTGAGCAGCACGGCGCGGACCCGAAAGCGGTCATCCTCGCGGCGGCGGTGGGTTACGACGTGATGGTCCGACTCGCGGCGGCGATGCACCCGGTGACCGCCAAGAAGGGCTTCCACAACACGCCGCTGTCCGGGGTGTTCGGCGCGGCGGCAGCGGTGGCCAGCCTGCTCAAGCTCGACGCCGCGCAGGCCAACCACGCGCTCGGGCTGGCGGGCAGCTTTGCCGGCGGCATCCGGCAGTACCTCGACGACGGCGCCGAGATCAAGCGCATTCATCCCGGCAAGGCCGCGCGAGATGGGCTCCTCTGCGCGGAGTTCGCGAAGCGCGGCATCACCGGCCCGGCAAAGGTGCTGGAGGGCCGCTACGGCTTCAACGACACCCATGCGAGCGGCGAGCTCAAGTGGGACCGGCTGCTCGACGGGCTCGGCCAGCGCTGGGAGATCGCCGGCATCTACTTCAAGCCCTACCCGTGCTGCCGTCACTATCACTCGGCGATCGACGGGATCATCGCGCTGCGCGGCGAGCACGGCCTCAAGGCCGCCGATGTCGAATCGCTGCGCGTCGGGCTCTACTCGGTGGGCGTGAACGGCCACGAGCACAAGCACTGCGACAACCTCCTCGATGCGCAGATGAGCGCGCCGGTGGGGGCGGCCCTCGCCATGGTGGACGGCGAGGTCGCGGCGCACCATTTCCTGCCGCAGAGTCTCCAGCGCCCCGCAGTGCAGCGCTTGATCAAGCTCACCGAGACCCGCCTCGACGAGGAATGCGAGCGCATCTATCCCGGGCGCCGCTCGGGCGCCGTGGAGATCGGGTTGAAGGGCGGAAAGAAGGTCGCCAGGCGCGTGCTCGACCCCAAGGGCGAGGGCGACAACCCGATGTCGGACGCCGACCTCGAGCGGAAATTCACCGCGAACTGCGAGCCCGTCATCGGCAAGCAGCGCAGCGGTGACGTGCTGCAGGCGGTGTGGAAATTCGACGAGCTGCGCGATGTGGGGAAGCTGCTGCGGCTGCTTGCCTGAAGTCAAAAAACCAGACGAGGAGAAATGATGCGGATGTTGATCTGCCTTGCAATGCTTGCCACGGCCCCGGCGTGGGCCGCGGCGCCGTACCCGACCAAGCCGATCCGGATCGTCGTGACCTACGTCCCCGGCGGCAACACCGACGTGGCGGCGCGGCTCGTCGCGCCGCACATGGCGGAGGACCTCGGGCAGCAGGTGATCATCGACAACCGCGGCGGGGCGGGCGGCGTGGTCGGCACCGAGATCGCGGCGCGCGCGGCCCCGGACGGCTACACCGTGCTCTTCGGTACCTCGGCGGGCCTGACGATCAACCCGCAGCTGCAGCCGAAGCTCCCCTACAACGTCGAGCGTGATTTCGCGCCAATCAGCCTGCTGGTGATCAACCCGCAGCTGATGGTCGCGCACCTCGGCTTGAAGGCCAACAACATCGCGGAGTTCTTGAAGCTCGCCCGGGCACAGCCCGGCAAGATCAACTACGCCTCGGTCGGTGTCGGCAGCCCGAACCACCTCGGCATGGAGCTCCTCAAGACCATGACCGGCATCGACATCGTGCACATCCCCTACAAGGGCAGCGCGCCGGCGGTGCTGGAGCTCATGTCGGGCAGCGTATCGGTGTTCTTCAGCAGCATTCCCGTGATGCTGACGCACGTGAAGGGCGGCAAGCTGAAGGCCCTCGCGGTGGGGAGTGCCAAGCGCTCGCCCGCGGCGCCGGACATCCCGACCGTGGCGGAGGCTGTGCCGGGCTTCGAGTACGTCACCTGGTACGGCCTCTTCGTGCCGTCGGCGACGCCCAAGCCCATCGTCGTCCGGCTGAACGAGGCGGTGGTGAAGTCGCTGAAGCTTCCCCAGCTCGACCAGCAGCTGCGCGGGCAGGGCTCCGAGCCTCAGCCGACGACGCCGGAGGAAGCGGTGAAGTTCATGAAGGCCGAGCACGCGCGCTGGTCGAAAGTCGTCAAGGTGACCGGCCTGGCCGGCAAGGTGAACCCGTGAAGATTACGAAAATCGAGACGATGGTCATCAACATGCCGATGATCATCGAGGGCTCCGTCATGCCGAAGCAGGGCGGGCGGCCGCGCACCAGCATGGATACGCTGCTCGTCAGGGTCGAGACCGACGAAGGCGTGACCGGGTGGGGCGAGGGATTCGGCCATCGCATCTACACCGCGACGAAGGCGGCGATCGACTCGTTCATCGGGCAGATGTTCGTCGGCAAGGATCCGACGGCGATCAGCGCGCTGGTGGAGGAGGCGCAGCGCGGTCTCGGCGGCGTCGGTCGCAACGGTCCGGCGATGTACGCACTCTCCGCGATCGACATCGCATTGTGGGACATCGCGGGCAAGCTCGCGAAGCTGCCGCTCTACCGCCTGCTCGGCGGCTCGCCGCGCGCGAAGCTGCCGGCCTACGCAAGCCTGCTGCGCTACGGCGAGCCGGCCGCGGTCACGCAGTACACCGAGCGGGCGCTGAAGCGCGGCTACCGGCACATCAAGCTGCACGAGATCACGGTTCCGCCGATCGAGGCGGCGCGGAAAGCGGCGGGCCCCGACATCCCGATCATGGTGGACTGCAACTGCCCGTGGACGGTGGCCGAGGCGATCGCCATGGCGCACAAGCTGAAGCCGTTCAATTTGAAGTGGCTGGAAGAGCCGGTGTGGCCGCCGGAAGACCACGCCGGCCTCGCGCGCGTGCAGGTCGAGGGCGGGATACCGACAGCGGCGGGCGAGAACGCCATGCTGCCGGAGTTCAAGGGCATGCTCGAGGCGGGCGCGTTGAGCTATGCCCAGCCGAGCGTCACCAAGGTCGGCGGCGTGACGATGATGCGGAAGGTGATGGCGCTCGCGGACGCGCACGGCGTCACCGTCGTGCCGCACTCCGCGTACTTCGGCCCGGGCCTGCTCGCTTCCATTCACTCCATCGCGGCGATGCCCGGCGGCGGGCTGGTCGAGCGCTACGACGCCGATTTCGCGGTCAACCCGCTGCACGATGCCATCCTGCCGGACAAGGATGGAAACATGGCCGTGCCGCAGGGCCCGGGATTGGGCGTCGAGCTGGACATGACCGTGGTGGAAAAGCTCAGGGTGTCGTAATGGATTTCACGCTGTCCGAAGAGCAGAAGCGCTGGCGCGACGTTGCGCGTGTGTTCGCCGACAAGATCATCAAGCCCGACGTGATGCGCCGCGACCGGCTGCCGACTGCCGCGGAGCGCATCCCCTGGGACTGGATACGCGAGGCGGACAGGCAGGGCATACGCACGCTCGGCGTGCCGAAGGCGTTCGGCGGCGCCGGCGCCGACATCCTCACGATGTGCCTGGTCGGCGAGGAGCTGGCGGTCGGCGATCTCGGCTTCGCGGTCATCATGGACCAGTGCTGGAAGATGGCGCACATCCTCTCGGACGCCATGACGCCGGAGCAGCAGAAGCAGTTCATCCCGCCGTTCGTCAAGGACCCGGAAGCGACCTTCGCCATCGGCTTCACGGAGGAGGGCGCGGGCTCCGACCACCAGGGCTATTACGACTCGCCGGACATCGACTTCCGCACCACGGCGGTCCGCGACGGCGACGCGTGGGTGATCAACGGCACCAAGCGCTACGTCTCCAATGGCTGCATGGCGAAGCTCTACTTCGTCGTCACCCGCACCGATCCGAAGAAGACGTTGCGCGAGGGCGGCAGCGTCTTCATCGTGCCTTCGGATACGCCTGGCTTCCGTGCCGGGTTCTTCCACGAAAAGAGCAGCCAGCGGCTCGCGACCAACGGCACGTTCCATTTCGAGAACTGCCGCGTGCCGGCGGGGAACCTGCTCGGCGGTGTAGGCCTGATGTCGCGACTGCGCTCCGAATACATGTGGGGCAGCAAGGCGGAGGCTGCGGCAACCGCGCTGGGCGTCGGCCGCGCCGCCTACGAGTACGCCCTCGAGTACGCGAAGAAGCGCGTGCAGGGCGGAAAGCCGATCGTCGAGCTGCAGGCGGTCGCCATGATGCTGGCGCAGATGGCGATGAAGATCGACGCGGCTCGCACGCAGATCTGGCGCGCGGGTTGGCTCGCCGACCGCAGGGAGCCCCAGGCCCGCACGCTCGGCCTGCTCGCCAAGGTGAACGCGTCCGAGACGGCGTTCGAGGCCTGCCGGCTCGCCTGCGAGGTCCTCGGCGGTGCGGCGATCATGCACGACCACCCGGTCGAGAAGTATCTCCGCGACGCGGCGAGCTTCCTGCACTCGGACGGCACCAACCAGGTGTGCCTGCTGCGCGCGGCGCAGGGCCTCTCGGCGCCCGGCGCGTCGCTCTACGGATTCTGACCTGGAGGAGCAGCAATGAAGCGGAAGGAACTGGGGGTCGCGGTCATCGGCTCGGGGCGCATCGGGAGCCTCCGGGCGCGCCTCGCCGCGAAGCACCCCGCGGTGCATTTTCTCGCGGTGTCCGACATCAACAAGGACAGCGCGCGGGCGCTCGCCGAGCGCACCAACGCCGACGCCTACTCGACGAACAACCTGGAAATGATCTCGCGGCCCGAGGTGAACGCGGTCATCGTCTCCACCCCGGAGCACGAGCACGTCGAGCCGGTCTGCCAGGCGCTCGAGCTCGGCAAGCCGGTGCTGATGGAGAAGCCGCTCGGGCTCACGCTCGCGGACGCGGACCAGATCCTGGCCACCGTGGAGAAGACCCGCGGCGACCTGCGCATCGGCTACATCCGCCGCTTCAAGCGCTGCTTCGCGCGCGCCAAGCAGCAGGTGCTCGATGGCCATCTCGGTACGATCTGCGGGGGCACCGCGCGCGTCTACAACACGCGGGCCCAGGCGATGGAGATCCTGAAGCGCAACCCGGAGGCGACGCCGGTGGTGGACGTCCTCACCTATTTCGTGGACCTGATGCTGTGGTTCAACGAGGGCAACGCGCCGGTCGAGGTGGTGGGGCGCGCGCAGCACGGTATCTTCAAGAAGGCGGGGTACAACGTGCACGACCTCACCTGGGCCATCCTCACGCTGGCCGACGGCGCGGTCATCAACCTCGGCATCAGCTACGCGCTGCCGGCGCAGTACCCCATCCTCGGCCAGTCGGACCGCGTCGAGCTGCTGGGATCCGACGGCACCATGATCATCGACGACGACCACCGCGAGCACATTCTCTACACCGAGAAAGGACTAGGCCACGCCTACGTGCCGGGACACAAGATCAACCTGGCGTTCAGCGGCAGCAATCCCTCGGGCGACTGGGCGCTCGGAGAATACTGGGGGCCGCTCGGGAACGAGACACGCTCGTGGCTCGACCACCTCGTCACCGGGAGCCCCATCCCGCACGCGACTCCGAAGGAAGCGCGCACGGTGCTCGAGACGACCATCGCCATCGAGCGCTCGGTCGTATCCGGCGAGCGCGTGCGCCTGCCGCTGGAGACCTGAACGTCGATGAACCGCCAAGTCGCCAAGAGAGTCTCGGCAGCGTTGCTTATGGCGCTGACGGTGCCGGTTGCGGCACAAAGCTATCCCGCCAAGCCGGTGCGGGTGATCATCGTCTTTCCTCCCGGCGGCTCGAACGACGTGACCGCGCGAATCGTCTTCAGCCGGATGCAGGCGATCCTCGGCCAGCCGTTCGTGCTCGAGAACCGCGGCGGCGCCGGCGGCACGATCGGCTCCGAGTTCGTGGCGAAGAGCCCGCCCGACGGCTATACGCTCATGGTGCAGTCCACGACCCATGTCGCCAACGCGCATCTCTACGCGAAGCTGCCCTACGACGCGCTCAAGGATTTCATCGGCGTGACCACGCTGGCCCGCCAGGTCGGCGTGCTGCTCGTGCATCCCTCGCTGCCGGTCCGCAGTGGCAAGGAGCTGGTCGCGCTGGCGAAGCGCCGGCCGGGTCAGCTCACCTACGCCGGTGCGGGCAACGGCAGCTACGCGCACATGGCGATGGCGCTCTTCGTCTCGATGGCGAAGGTGGACATGGTGCCGGTGCAGTACAAGGGCGGCGGCCCCGCGAACATCGCGCTGATAGCGGGCGAGACCCAGGCCCTCCTGACCTCGCTCGGCTCCGTCGTGCCGTATATCCAGCAGGGCAGTGTGCGGGCCCTCGGCGTGAGCTCGGACACCCGCTCGGCGCAATTTCCCGACCTTCCCGCCATCGGAGAATTCGTTCCGGGCTACGATTTTGTCGGCTGGGTGGGGTGCTTCCTCCCGGCGGGCACGCCGCGCGCCGTCGTGGACACGCTGAACGGCGCGCTGAAGAAGGCGCTCGAGGATCCCGATATTGCGTCGAAGCTGGTGGCCCAGACGCTCGACCCGCTCTATTCCACTCCCGAGCAGTTCGCGCAGAGGCTCAAGGCGGATTACGACAAGTACGCCGTCGTCGTGAAAGTCAGCGGCGCGCGGATCGAATGACGTGGGGGTGGTCATGAGAGCAATTTGCGCCGTTTTTTTGCTTTTTATGGGGTCTACCGTGCACGCGCAGCCGTACCCGGCGAAGCCGGTGCGCATGGTGATCCCGATCGGGCCTGGCAGCAGCATGGACATCACCGGGCGGGTGGTGGCGCAGCGGCTCTCCGAGGCCTGGACCCAGACGGTGATCGCGGACAACCGCCCCGGCGCGGGCGCCAACATCGGCACCGAGCACGTCGCGAAGTCACCGCCGGACGGCTACACGATCCTGTTCACTTCCAGCTCGCTCGCCATCGCGCGCTCGGCCTACAAGAAGCTGCCCTACGACGCGCTGCGCGACCTCGAGCCGGTGACGCTGGTGTCCTCGCGCGGCAACGTGCTCGTGGTGCACCCGTCGCTACCCGTGTATTCAGTGAAAGCCCTGATCACGCTGGCGCGCGCCCGGCCTGGAGAGCTTGCTTTCGGCTCGGGCGGCGGCAACGGCAGCTCGGACCATCTCGTCGGCGAGCTCTTCAACCTGCTCGCGAAGGTCAAGATTACCCACGTGCCCTACAAGAGCGGCCCGCAGGCGGTGACCGATCTCCTGAACGGCCAGCTCCAGACCTACTTCGGCGGGATCCCCGTCAACCTGCCGCTCATCCGGTCGGGGAAGACCCGGCCGCTCGGGGTGAGCCTCGCCAAGCGCTCGCCGCTCCTGCCCGAGGTGCCGACCATGATCGAGGCCGGCGTGCCGGGCTACGAGGTCAACGTGTGGTACGGCATCTTCGCGCCGCGCGGCACGCCCGCCGCCGTGATCGAGAAGATCTCGGCCGACTACAACCGGCAGCTCAAGAACGCCGACTTCCAGGCGCGCATGAGCGGGCTCGGCGTGGACGCCGCGGGGAGCACGCCGGCGGAGTTCAAGGCGATGTTCGCGGAGGAAATCGAGAAGTGGGCCAAGGTCGTGAAAGCCGCGGACATCCGCCTCGATTAATTATTCTTTGCCGTCGTGAGATGAAATTGCGACGGTAGCCGGCTGACTCGAGCGGTTCGACCAGGCGTGGTTGGCGCCGCGCAGCAGCGCGATCTCGCCGGCTTTCATCTTCACTTCCTGCGTATCCAGCACCAGCACGATCTCGCCTTCGGTGACGATGCAGAAATCGAAGGTGCGGGTCTTCTGCATGTAGGGATGCGGCGCGAGCGGGGAGTAGGTCGATGCCCCCGGCGAGCCCATGGCACCGAAGAACTCCTTCACCTGCGCGGCGCCGACCTTGCCCTTCCAGCTGTCGTCGGGCGGAAAGGTGACGTAGCGCAGCACCGTGCCGTTCTTCGGCGGCTCGATGGTGTGCGGCAGGTGCAGCGTCTCGTAGACGATTTTCGCGGGATGGCTATCGGTGACCCACATGCGCTGGCTGGCATAACCCGGTCGGGCGGGGTCGGTGCGCAGGTCGGGCGACGGTCCGTCCTGTACCAGCGCGCCCTTGCCCGGCTCGCGGTCGATGGTGACGATGCGGCGCGCGGGTTTTACCCCGGGCGGCAGCTTCGGCTTCGCGGTCATCGGCTTGTCGTGGCCCTGCGCGAGACCCTGCGGTCCGTCTACGAAGCGCGCGGCGATCATGTCGAACGCCATTTGCGCGCCTTTCGGATAGCTCCACTGGTGCCACGCGCCGACCTGGATGACCGCGTCGCCGGGCTTCATCACCAGCGTGCCGTCGTCCAGGATCAGCTCGCGCTCGCCCGAGAGCACGATGCCGTAGTCGATGGTCTCGGTCTTGTGCATCGAAGAGGAATAGGCGTTGTTGCCGCCGCGGTCCCAGGTGCCGCGGCTTTTCGGGCGCAGCTTCACCTCGTGGCGCGGCACGATCTCGCCATCCTTGGCCGCGTCGTAGTCCTTCGCCCGCGGGTGCGACTGGACCACGCGCAGGTGGCCCCCGCCGGCGGGTCCGGTGAAGACGTACTCGAGGTTGCCGTCATCGTCCGAGCCCGCGATCGGGACCGGCGTCTCGTTCCACACCCAGAGGTCGGTGTGGCCGCGGCCGATCGCCATCGACGCCACGTGCGAATTCGGCGCCGGCCCGTCCCACACGACCTTCGACTTGCCGCGCGCGTCGTTGCCCGTTACCACCCGCCGTATCGGAGTCAGACCTGGCATGACGCTCCTCCTTTCGGGGAAGTGTAGCAGCCCCAAAAAAAAGGGCGGCCGAAGCCGCCCAAGGGGAGGAAGGGATCGTCTAGAGAGCACCGCCGATCGCTGCGCCGGCTACCGCGCCGACTCCGGTGGCGAGCTCGCCGCCGACGTGGCTGCCGATCACTGCGCCGATGATCGCGCCGCCGAGCGTGCCGAACACGTTGGGCCCGTCAGAGTAGACCGGGGCCGGCGCGGCGTAGACCGGGGCCGGGGCATAGACCGGGGCCGCGTAGAACGGCGCCGGACGATGCACGACCACGGTGCGCTGCACGGGCACGGGCTGGTAGCGGTGCACGACGACCCGCTGCACCACGGGCGGCTGGTGGTGCACGACCACCTTGCGCGTCACGACCGGCTGGACGTAGCGGTGAACCACCACGTTCTGCTTGGCGCGGAAGCCGTTCGCGGGCGCCCAGTGGGGCGGATCCGCCATGGCCGGTGCCGCGAGAACGAGCAGTGCGCCGGCGGACAGTATGCTGATCGAAGTCTTATTCAACATGGCATTCTCCTTTCGTGGTTATGCCTGCATCTAAGAACGCCCGGGGCCGCAGGGGGTGCCGTTACGAAGTGCAACAGTTCATGTCACCTGTTACCGAGTGTGACGGGCCCGAGAACCAGGTCATGGTCCGAAGGGGCTCCAGGGCTGGTTTAGACTTGAATCCATGTGCGGCCGCTACGTCACGCCCCGGGAAGCCGCGATCGAGCGCTACTGGAATCTCGCCAAGGGCATCCCGCCGTTTCCGCGCAGCTGGAACGTGGCGCCCGGCGCGACGGTGCCCCTGCTGAAGCTCAACCGGGAGACCGGGGAGCTGGAAGTCGTGATGGCGCGCTGGGGCCTGATTCCGCACTGGTGGAAGGACGAGAAGCCCCCGACCCGCACCTTCAACGCGCGCGCCGAGGACGCCGCCGCCAAGCCGCTGTGGCGCGACGCGATGCGGCGCAGCCGCTGCGTGATACCGGCGGAAGGCTGGTATGAATGGCGGAAACGGCCCGCAGGCAAGCAGCCGTATTTCATCCACCGCGCCGACGGGGCGCCGGCCGGCTTCGCGGGGCTGGCGGCGGCGTGGCGCCGGCCGGGAACGGAAGACTGGGTATTGAGCTGCGCAATTATGACGATGCCCGCCGCCGGCGCGCTCGCCGAGCTGCACGAGCGCATGCCCGCGGCATTGCCGCGCGAGGTGCACGATGCCTGGCTCGAGCCGGGACTGAAGGACGGCAACGCGGCGGCTGATCTGCTGCGCTCGACCGCGAGCGCGGAGGGACTCGAGGCGTACGCGGTCAGCACGCAGGTCAACAGCGCGCTGGTGGACAGCGAGGAGCTGATTCAGCCCCTGCCTGGAGCGGCGAGCGACGGCGACTAGTCCGGTTTCCCGACGATGCCAAATCCCCGCTCGTTCACCAGCGCATAGAAGATCCCGACGGTGCCGCGGGTCTGGGTGAGATCGCCCAAGCCCGGGTGAGAGGCGTCGCGGCGCGTGACCAGGTACTTGACCGACACCGCGTGCTGCTTGTGGATGCGGAACGTCACCGACGCGTCGCCGCGAACGATGTTGTCGTGACCGCCGCTGCCGGCGACCTTGCTGACGAAATACTCGCGCACCGAGGCGTCGGCGGCGGCCCGCTCGCCGAAAACGGCACGCAGCGCGAGCAGGCCCTGCGGCGCGACGCCATAGTGATTGTCCGTGATGTCGGTGCTGTTCAGCGACCCGACGGAGGCATAGCCTGCGCCTGCCGTCGCCGTGCCCTGCATCGCGAAGCGCGGGCTGACCCACCATTGGGCAGTCGTGCCGAGCGACAGCGCGGTGCTCGACACCCGGAAGAGCTGCGGAGAGATGTAGTCGTAGCTGCCGTAGAGTCCCCACAGGCCGCGCCAGGAGCCGCCTGCGGCATAGTCGGTGCCGAGCAGGAGGCCGCGCGTCGTCACGCTTTCCAGCGCGTTCGCGGTCGACCCGATGGCCTGGAAGCTGAAGTAGTCGAACGGCCGCCGGTACTGGTAGCCCGGCTTCCCCGGCAAGCCGTAGTCCATCGAGAAATCCACCAGCCCCTCGTTGCGCGTCACCTCGGTCGAGGTGCCCGGCGTGTGCTGCGTCGTGCCACTCGCGCCGACCTGCAGCCTCGAGTAGACCTCGGCGTCGCGGCTGGAGAATATCGCCTTGTAGCGATCGCCCATGGCGTGGCGGTTGAATCCCGTCGCCGGAGAAATCGCCGCGGCGCCCAGCTCGCGCCATTCGCGCGGCACGCTGGTGCCGCGCTCGAGCAGCAGGCTCGCCATCCGGAACAGCGCCTCGCCGAGAAAGCTCCCGCCGATGCCGGTGGTGATGAGGTCGTTGCGCGAGGGCGGGGTGGTCTCGCCCGCGATCTCCCACATGATGCTGCCGCCGATCGTGTAGGGCAGCGATTCCCAGTAGCTCAACCCTGCGGAGCGTGCGAGCGCGAGATACATCGAGCCCTGGTAGGGATGGCCGATCTGGTTGACCGTGAAAGTGTCCTGGTCCTCGACCCAGCTCGACTTCAGGTTACGGCGGATGGTCGAGGGCGTGACGTCGAAGTCGCTGCCGAAGAACGCGCGGTCGAAGAGATTGAGCAGGAGATTGAAGCCGGCAACTTCGCCGGCGGGGACTGCGTAGCTTTTGCGCGGGGCGTTTTCGCCCCATTCAGGCAACTGAGCAGGCAACTGAGCAGCGGACGACTGCGCGGGCGGTTCCGCTGCCTGGGCTGAATTCTTCTCCTGCGCCCACAGGGTCGGAAAATCGGGAAGGGCAGGTTCCTCGGCATGTGCGGCATAAGTCGCACCCAGCGCCAGCATGCCGATGACTAACGTCGCGCGGCTCCTCGTCGCGCCCTTACAGACTGCGGGTGTCCAGGAAAAGTTGCTACTGGAGCATTGCGCTGGGAGCTCACACGCAGCGTGCCGCTGATGCTCAAGTGAAGCGCAGATGAACTGCCACCATGACAACGTGAAATGTTGAGACGCATCACGCTGTTACCGCGCAGTTATCACGCGGCCCCGTCGCTGCATCGCCGCAATGCCCGGTTAATGGTGGCGCAATAGTGACGCGGGCTGTACAAACGCCGCTACATATTTCCCGGGACAAACGCGCTACTGTAGCCGCATGCAAAAACGCAACGCGCCGAAAGCCTACTGCACGTCGTGCGGCGCCGCCTATCGAGCCGGCGGCGGCATCTGTCATCGCACGTTAGGCGGGCGCTACGACTGCAAGGGCATCATCCGGCTCGCGTCCAACCCGAACTACTGGCGCCCCTGCTCGTCGTGCAACAGCAGCGGCGGCTACGCGACGCAGGCCTGCCGCACCTGCCACGGCGACGGCTGGCTGCTGGCCGGGTCCCCGGATACGCTGCGCGGAACTGCGTTGACCTACGCGCGGCTGGCGGGCGCGTAAACGGATACTAGGGTAGGCCAGAAAAAAGGGAAGACGGAGTCAAGGCAGAAGGAGCCCACGGCGGCTTCTTCTGCCTTTTTCGTTTTTGGACTATTCTTCCGGCACAGGAGGCTTCGATGAGCGACCTCGCGAGCAAGACCTGCATTCCGTGCCGGGGCGGCGTGCCCGCCCTGAAGGGCAACGAGCTGACCACCCTGCTGAAGATGCTGGATGACGGCTGGAAGACTATCAACGAGCATCATCTCGAGAAGAATTACGCCTTCCCGGATTTCAAGCAGGCGCTGGCGTTCACCAACCGCGTGGGGGACCTCGCAGAGCAGCAGGGCCACCACCCGGACATCTACCTCGCCTGGGGCAAGGTCGTCCTCACCATCTGGACCCACGCGATCGACGGCCTGACCGAGAGCGACTTCATCCTCGCCGCGAAAGCGGACCAGGTCCGCTAGCATTCTTCCTTGAAGTCGGGCGCGCCCCGCGCTATCGTGCCGCGGTGATGGCCGGGCGCATTTTTGTAAATTGTGTGACAGCCGCGCTGGCGCTCGCCGCGACGGCGGGGGCGTGCGCAGCCGGGCAGCCGCGCGCGCCCGACGAGTTCCCGGTCAAGCCTATCCGTATCATCGTCACGTCCTCGCCGGGGACCGCGGACGACTATTTCGCGCGCGTGCTCGGCGAGCAGCTCGGCGCTTTCTACCGCCAGAGGGTCATCATCGACAACCGTCCCGGGGCGGGCGGCCTGATCGGCAACGTGGTGGTGTCGAGGGCGAGCGGCGACGGCCACACGCTGGGCATGGTCGGCGTCACCCGCATCATCACCGCGCTCATGCACGACGAGCCGCCCTACCAGGCCCTGGCCGACGTGGTGGGCGTCGCGCACGTCGCCTCGATCACCAACGTGCTGACGGTGACCTCCTCGATGCCGGTGCGCACGCCGCCGGAGTTCGTGCGCTACGCGCGCGGGCGTATCGGCGAGCTGAACTACGCGTCGTTGGGCAGCGGCTCGGCTTCGCACCTCGCCGGCGAGATCTTCACCCGCGCGATCGGCACCGGCGCGACGCACGTCCCGTTCCGCAAGCTGTCCGATTCGTTCGTCGAGATGGTGCTGGGCCGGGTGCACTACGCGGTGCTCACGCTGCCGTCGGTGATGGGGCCGGTGCGGGAAGGCAGGATGCGCGCGCTCGCCGTGATGACGCCGGCGCGCAGCCCCGCGCTGCCGGAGGTGCCCGCGATCGCCGAGTTCAACCTGCCCGAGGCGCAGTTCGACAGCTGGTCGGGCGTCGTCGCCCCGCGCGGCACGCAGCGGCGCATCGTCGAGCAGCTGCACGGCGACATCGTGCGCGAGCTGCGCAAGCCGGCGCTGCGCGAGGCGTTCGCGCGCCAGGGCGCGGAATCGACGCCCGAGAACACCCCGGACGGGTTCGGCCGCCTGATGCAGGGCGAGTACCTGCGCTACGAGATGCTGCTGCGCACGGAGCGCGTCACGCGCCTCTAGCCGTGCAGGACCAGATAGCCGCAATCTATCGCGCGGAGTCGCGGCGCGTCTTCGCCACGCTGGTGCGCCTCCTCGGCGATTTCGATACCGCGGAAGAGGCGCTGCACGAAGCCTTCCGCGCCGCGCTGGAGCAGTGGCCGCGCGACGGGGTGCCGGAGAATCCGCGCGCGTGGCTGGTATCGGCGGGGCGCTTCAAGGCGATCGACGGCATCCGCAAGAGCGCGCGCATGGAGGCGCTCGACGAGGAGGCCGAGGAGTCGCTGGTCTCCGACGAGGATCCTTCGAAATGGGGCAGCGAGGACATCGAGGACGACCGCCTGCGCCTCATCTTCACCTGCTGCCACCCGGCCTTGCAGGCCGATGCCCAGGTCGCGCTGACGCTGCGCGAGGTCTGCGATCTAACCACCGAGGAGATCGCCGCGGCCTTCCTCACCACGCCCAGTACGCTGGCGCAGCGCATCGTCCGCGCCAAGGCGAAGATCCGCGACGCGAAGATTCCCTACCAGGTGCCCTCGGGCGATGACCTGCCCGAGCGGCTCGAGAGCGTGCTGCGCGTGGTCTACCTCGTGTTCAACGAGGGCTATTCCGCGTCTTCCGGCGCGGCACTCACCCGCCACGATCTCTCCGGCGAGGCGATCAGGCTCGCGCGCCTGCTGGTCGAGCTCCTGCCCGAGCCCGAGGCGATGGGGCTGCTGGCCATGATGCTGCTCCATGAATCGCGGCGCGCGGCACGCGCGTCGGCGTCGGGCGATCTCATCCTGCTCGACCAGCAGGACCGCTCACTGTGGAACCGCGAGCTGATCGCGGAGGGGGCAGGGCTCACGCAGCGCGCGTTCGCGACGCGGCGCATCGGGCCGTACTGTATCCAGGCGGCCATCGCCGCGATCCACGCCGAAGCGCCCGCCGCCGGGGATACCGACTGGGCCGAGATCGTCGGCCTCTACGACCTCCTCACGCGCATGGACCCTTCGCCGGTGGTGGAGCTGAACCGCGCCGTGGCGGTTGCGATGCGCGACGGCCCGGAGGCGGGGCTCGCGCTGGTCGACGCGATCCTGGCGCGCGGCGAGCTGGAGGACTACCGCCTCGCCCACGCGGCGCACGCCGACCTTTGCCGCCGCCTCGGGCGCAACGCGGAGGCGCGTGCTTCCTACGAGCGGGCGTTGAAGCTCGCCCGGCAGGACCCCGAGCGCCGGTTCCTGGAGCGCCGCATCAAAGAGCTATCGTCGTAAAATTTTCCCGGGCTGTCGATTTCCGGGCCCGGCCTTCGACCAGAAGGCAAAGGAGCCGGGCAATGAGATACCTCCAATATGCGTTCATCGAGATCGTCCTTCCCGGCGGCACCCTGTTCGCCGTCGGCCTGTGGATCTACCGGAACCGCAAAGATATTTCGCGGGTGCTGTCGAATGGGCTGTCCGCCGTTCGACTACTAGGTACAGGCGAAAGAATTTAGGCCCATTTTCAAGGAGATAGCGATGCGCTTCATGGTCATGGTCAAGGCGACGAAGGATTCCGAGGCGGGCGTCATGCCGACCGAAGAACTGCTCAGTGCGATGGGCAAGTACAACGAGGAGCTCGCCAAGGCGGGGATCCTGCTCGCGGGCGAGGGCCTGCGGCCCAGTTCGATGGGCGCCAGGGTGAAATTCTCCGGAGCCAAGCGGACCGTGTACGACGGCCCCTTCGCCGAGACCAAGGAGCTCGTCGCCGGCTTCTGGCTGTGGAAGGTGAAATCGAAGGAAGAGGCGATCGAGTGGGTCAAGCGCTGCCCCAACCCGATGCCGGGAGATTCCGAGATCGAGATCCGCCAGGTATTCGAGGCCGAGGATTTCGGCGAGCAGTTCACGCCCGAGCTGAAAGAGCCGGCCGAGCGAACCTACAACCAGGTCTCAAAGAAGTAGTCACGAAAGGAAAAGATCATGGCACAAGCCAAGTCGATACCCGAAGGAATGAGCTCGGTGACCCCGCACCTCATCTGCAAGGGCGCGGCGGACGCGATCGAGTTCTACAAGAAGGCATTCGGCGCGACCGAGATGATGCGCATGCCCACGCCCGACGGCCGGATCATGCACGCCTGCATCCGCATTGGCGCATCGAACGTTTTCCTGGTCGACGAGATGCCGGAGTGGGGCGCATTGAGCCCGAAGTCGCTGAAAGGCTCCCCGGTGACGATCCATCTCCAGGTCGAGGACGTCGACGCGGTCGTGAAGCGCGCCGTCGCCGCGGGTGCAAAAATAACGATGGCCGTCGCCGAGCAGTTCTGGGGCGACCGCTACGGCAAGCTTGAGGACCCGTTTGGCCACAGCTGGTCGGTGGCCACTCACGTGCGCGACGTGAGCATGGAAGAGATGCGCGAGGCCATGAAGAAGATGGGCGGCTGAAAAAGGAGATCCAAGATGAAATATCTATGCCTGGTGTATCTCGACGAAAAGCGGTTGAACGAACTGCCGGACGAGGATTGCGTCGCTTACGACGCTTCGATCCGCAAGAGCGGCCACTGCATCGCCTCCGAGGCGCTGCAGCCGGTCGAGACGGCGACCACCGTGCGCGTGCGCAATGGCCGCACGGCGGTCACCGACGGCCCCTTCGCCGAGACCAAGGAGCAGCTCGCAGGCTTCTACATGATCGACGCGAAGGATCTCAACGAGGCGATCCAGATCGCCTCCAAGATCCCGCCGGCGCGCGTGGGCAGCATCGAGGTGAGACCGGTGCGGCCGATCCGCGAGACCGTGGCGGCGGCGCACAAGCAGACAGCGAAGAACTAGGAGGGAACATGGCGAAGGGGAGAAAAGGACCGGTGGCAGGAAAGCGGCGCGCCGCGCGCGGCACGATGGTGCTGGTCGCCACGCGCAAGGGCGCATGGCTCTACCGCAGCGACGCAGCGCGCAAGACGTGGAAGGTGGACGGGCCGCATTTCCTCGGCCACAACGTGAGCCACGTCGTGCTCGACCCGCGCGACGGCCGGACGCTGCTCGCAGCGGCCAAGACCGGGCACTTGGGGCCGACGGTGTTCCGCTCGACCGATCTCGGGAAGACCTGGAAGGAGGCGGCGCGCCCGCCCGCTTTCGCCAAGGCGCCCGAAGGCGAGAAGGGCCGCGCCGTGGACCACACGTTCTGGCTCACGCCGGGCCGCGCGGCCGATCGCGACGTCTGGTACGCGGGAACATCGCCGCAGGGCCTTTTCCGCTCCAGCGACGGCGGCATCAACTGGGAGCCGTTCTCGATCCTCAACGACGATCCGCAGTTCCGGGAATGGATGGGCACGGTGCAGGACGGCACGCCCGACGGGCCGAAGCTGCACTCGATCGTCGTGGACCCGCGCGACGGCGATCACCTCTACATCGCGATGTCGGGCGGCGGCGTGCACGAGTCGCTGAACGGCGGTCGCAGCTGGAAGACCCTGATCGACGGGATGGACGTGGTCGAGGGATTCGGCTTCGACCCGAAGAAGCCGACCTTCCACGACCCGCACTGCGTCCGGATGTGCCCGACCAACCCGGAGCGCCTCTACCAGCAGAACCACTGCGGCATCTACCGGCTCGACCGCCCGTCCGACACCTGGGTGCGCATCGGCAGGAGCATGCCGAAGCAGGTCGGCGACATCGGCTTCCCGCTGGTGGTGCACCCGCGCAACGCGGACGTCGCCTGGGTGTTCCCCATGGACGGCACCCAGGTCTGGCCGCGCACGAGCCCGGGCGGCAAGCCCGCCGCTTACGTGACGCGCAACGGCGGCAAGAGCTGGCAGCGGCTTGCCGCCGGCCTGCCGGCCAGCCAGGCGTGGTGGACGGTCAAGCGCCAGTGCATGGCGGCGGACACGGGCGACACGGTCGCGCTCTACGTCGGCCACAGCGGCGGCGAGCTGTGGATGGGCCGCGACGAGGGACAGCGCTGGAGCTGCATCGCGAGGAACCTGCCCGAGATCTACGCGGTCGAAACGGCGCAACTCTAGAATCAGCAATGAAGGTGCTGATCCCGAGCTCGCTGCGCTCGTATACCGAGAAGGGCCAGGCCGAAGCGCGCGGCGCCACCCTGGGCGCGGTGCTCGGCGACCTGGAGCGCCAGTACCCGGGGATCCGGTTCCGGGTGGTGGACGAGCAGGAGCGCATCCGGCGCCACATCCGTATCTTCGTGAACGGCACGCAGGCGCGCGATCTCACGCAGCCGCTCGACGGGACCGAGGAAGTCATCATCGTGCAGGCATTGAGCGGAGGTTAAACGAATGGCGCCGGTCATTTCCATCTCGGGCCTGGGCAAGACCTACGCGTCGGGCCTGCGCGCGCTCGACGGCATCGACCTCGAGATCAGGAAAGGGGAGATCTTTGCGCTCCTCGGGCCGAACGGCGCGGGCAAGACGACGCTGATCAACGTGATCTGCGGGATCGTCACGCCGACCGCGGGAACGGTGCTGGTGGACGGCCTCGACACCCAGCGCGACTACCGCGCGACGCGCGCCAGGATCGGGCTGGTGCCGCAGGAGCTGCACACCGACATGTTCGAGACGCCGTGGGGCACGACCCGGTTCAGCCGCGGCCTCTTCGGGCGCCCGCCCGGGCCGGCGCATCTCGAGAAAGTGCTGCGCGAGCTCTCGCTCTGGGAGAAGCGCCACGACAAGATCATGACCCTCTCGGGCGGCATGAAGCGCCGCGTGCTGATCGCGAAAGCGCTCTCGCACGAGCCCGACATCCTGTTTCTCGACGAGCCGACCGCGGGCGTGGACGTCGAGCTGCGCCGCGACATGTGGGCGCTCGTGCGGCGGCTGCGCGAAGGTGGCGTCACCATCATCCTCACCACGCACTACATCGAGGAAGCCGAGGAGATGGCCGACCGCATCGGCGTCATCAGCAAGGGCCGCCTCATCGTCGCCGAGGAGAAGGCGTCGCTCATGAAGAAGCTCGGCAAGAAGCGGCTGGTGCTGCACCTGCAGGCGCCGCTCGCGGCGCTGCCGCCCGGCCTCGGGGAGTGGCGGCTCGAGCTCAAAAATAAGGGCTGTGATCTCGAGTACACCTTCGACTCCGGCGAGTCGGGCGCCGCAATCCCGTCGCTGCTCGCGCGCCTGGGCGAGCTCGGTATCGTCTACCGCGATCTCAATACCAGCGAGAGCTCGCTGGAGGACATCTTCGTCAGCCTGGTGAGCGACCGGCGATGAGCTCCTTCAACCGGCACGCGGTGCACGCGATCCTGCGCTTCGAGATGGCGCGCTTCACCAGGACGCTATGGCAGAGCCTGGTGACGCCGGTGATCACGACCTCGCTCTACTTCATCGTCTTCGGCGCCGCGATCGGCTCGAACATGGGCGACTTCGGCGGCGTGCCCTACGGCGCCTTCATCGTCCCCGGCCTCATCATGCTGTCGATACTCACCGAGAGTCTCAACAACGCATCTTTCGGGATCTATCTCCCGCGCTTCACGGGCACCATCTACGAGGTGCTGTCCGCGCCGGTGTCGCCCATGGAGATGGTGCTGGGCTACGTGGGGGCGGCGGCGGGCAAGTCGATCGTGATCGGGCTGGTCATACTCGCCACGGCGACGCTCTTCGTGCCGGTGCGGATCGAGCACCCGCTGTGGATGATCGCCTTCCTGGTCCTGACCGCGGCGACCTTCAGCCTCTTCGGCTTCATCATCGGCATCTGGGCGAACGGCTTCGAGCAGCTCCAGTTCATCCCGATGCTGGTGATCATGCCGCTCACCTTCCTCGGCGGCGCGTTCTACTCGATCGACATGCTGCCGCCGGCGTGGCGCACCTTCAGCCTCTTCAACCCGGTGGTCTACCTGGTGAGCGGCTTCCGCTGGAGCTTCTACGGCACGGCCGACGTGGCGGTGGGGGTGAGCCTCGCCGCCACGCTGATGTTCTTCGTGGCCTGCCTCGCCGTGGTCGCCTGGATCTTCCGGACCGGCTATCGCCTAAAGTCGTAAGCAGGTCATCCTTCATCCTTCCACGTTCACCCTTCGGATGGTCAGGCCCGCCTGACCATCTGCGGCGTGAGGTGCTTCAACGTCGGCGCGCCGACCTGCTGCATGGCGGCACGGAGCTCGATGCGCAGGAGCTCGAGCACGCGCTCGACGCCCGGCTGCCCGAACGCCCCCAGACCCCAGATGTAGGGCCGGCCGACGCACACGCCGGTCGCGCCCATGCACAGCGCCTTGACGACGTCGGTGCCGCGGCGGAAGCCGCTGTCGACCAGGATAGGGATGCGGCCTTTGACGGCCTCGGCGATCTCGGGCAGCGCGTCGATGGTCGAGCGCCCGCTGTCCTCGCTGCGCCCGCCGTGGTTGGAGACGATGATCCCGTCGAGGCCGTGCTTGACCGCCAGCACGGCGTCCTCGTGGGAGAGGATGCCCTTCGCCAGGATCTTCATCTTCGTCACGTCGCGCAGCCGGTGGAAGAACTCCCAGGTCATGGCGGACGCCTGCGTGTTGGTCATCCCCGAGAGGTCTACGCCGTCGTACATGGGCTTGCGCTTGTTCGTGGTCGCGATGCTGGTGCGGTCGTGGCAGGCGCCGCACTCGCGCGTGTCCGACGGCCGCAGGCGGAAGAGCGTCTCCTGGTTGCGGCCGCCGTTGCGGTCCACGGTCACCGCCACCGCGAGGCAGCCGGCCTTTTCCATGCGCGCCACCATCGTGCGCGCGACTTCCCAGCGATTGCTCGCGTAGAGCTGCATCCAGATCGGCTGGCCGCGGGCGGCCATGACGTCCTCGGGCGAGCTCGTCGTCTGGTTGGAGAGGATCTGCAGGTGGTCGCCGAGCTTGGCCGCGCGCGCGACCGCTATCTCGCCGTCCTCGTGGTAGGCCTTGTTGCTACCGACCGGCGCGGTGATGATCGGCGTCGAGTACTTCACGCCCAGGATGTCCGTGCTCATGTCGACCTTGCTCACGTCGACGAGGCGCCGCGGTCGGAGCTGGAACTTGAGGAAGCCTTCGCGGTTGGCGCGCAGCGTGACCTCGTCGTCTATGCCCGAGGCCATGTAGCCGAAGTGCGCGGGTGGGACTTTCGCGCGGCACACCGGCTCGAAATCGAAGACGTTGATCGCTTCCTTCGGTGACTTGATCAGGTCTTCGGCTTTGAGCGGCGCCCACGTGATCGGGTCGGACAGCCGGATCCCGGGGCGCGCGGCCTCGGCGGCAAAGGCTTCGAGGCCGCCGGCGGCAAGGAGCGGGCTGCCGGCGAGAAACTGCAGGAAACGGCGGCGATTCAAGTCCCTGGCTTCAACTGACATGACGCGTCCCCCTTTGGCATTGAACGGATGAGCTGAGCCCCCGGTTTCTGGCGGCCGGGTGTGTGACCAATCTTACGCCATGCCCCCGGCATCTGACGAAAGGCGACAGCGCCCATAGCGGTACGTCTACAGGCCGGGGAAATCGGACAAAAAAGTGACAGGGCGGATAGCCGAACGTTGACAGACACGGCAGGGGCGCGCCGCTAAATTGGTCTCCAGAAAGCACAGAGGAGATGCCCATGACAACCACAGTAACCGGCACCAAATTCCGCCCCGGAAAAGTCGTGATCGGACCGAGGGCGATCGGCAGCAGCTTCTACCGCATCGTGTCGCTCCAGGACCGCTCGGGGCGCATCGAGACCTTCGACCCGCAGTCGCGCGCGTGGCTGGCGGCGCCGGAAGAGGTGACGTTCACCGACGTCTGGAAGGGCGAGCCCGTGTCGCAGCTCATGCTGGACAGGGCCACGGTACTCCCCGGGGACGACGACCTCGACAACGACGAGATCGTGGCCGAGGAGCTCGAAGAGCAGCAGGAGGGCGCGGTCCACTAGGACTTTCCGCCTTTCGACTTTCGTAGAGCCCCGCTGCGGCGGGGCTTTTTCATGCCCGGGACTCGTTGACAACGACTCCCGTGCCGCCCTAACGTGGCGCGCATCCAAAGGGGAGGGCGCCATGACCATCTATTGGGACGAGACGCAGCTCGACGAGCAGCCCGAGGTGCTGGTGGAGGGGGACTCGTGGGTCTCCTACTGGATCCCCGGCAACGGCAACCTGGTGGACCGCTTCGACGACGCCTTCGACGCGAGCCGGGTGATCCTCAGCCTGGCTTACCCCGGCGACGAGGCATCAAGATGCTCGAAGGCGCCAACCGCTGGGCGCTCGAGCAATCCCTCAAGGACTACAACCAGCTGAAGATGATCATCTTCAGCGGCGGCGGCAACGACATCGCCGCCAAGAACCTGCTGCCCATGCTCGAGCCCGATTGCAGGAAGGCGAAGAGCGTCGAGGACTGCTTTCGCGACGGGCAGCCCGAGGCGCGGCTGAAGCAGATCGAGAAGGCCTACCGCGATCTCGTCACGCTGCGCGACACCTACCGGCCCAATGCCGTCATCGTCACCCACAACTACGATTACGCGCTGCTCGGCAAGAAGCTCCTGTGGATCGCCTGGCTCGATCCCTACATGCAGCTTGCGCAGGTGCCCAGGCAGTTCCGCGCCGGCATCGTCGCGCGCTTCATCGACGGCTTTGCGGACATCCTCACGAGCCTGCAGGGCCCCGGGTTCGAGTTCGTCAAGACATCGGGCACGCTGGTGGCCTCCGACTGGGCCAACGAGCTGCACCCGAACCGCAAGGGCTTCAAAAAGATCGGCAAGCTCTTCGAGCCCGTGCTGCTCAAGCACCTGCCAAACGAATGACGTCGAGCACGGCCTGCGCAAATTCGCGCGGGGCTTCCTGCGGCAGGTTGTGGCCGACCAGGGGGATGACGCGGCGCTCGTAAGACGACGTGAAGTGCCCGGCGTGATCGCGTGCGCCGCCCGCGCGGGTGACGCCATCGCCGTCGCCATCCATCGCGATCGTAGGAACGGTGATGGGCGGCCGGGCCGCGAGCCGCCGCTCGATGTCTTCCAGCGCCGGGTCGCCCGGCACCAACGCAAAGCGGTGCCGGTAGGAATGGATCACCACCTCGACGAAATCCGGATTGTCGAACGAGGGCGCGGTGCGCTCGTAGGTCGCGTCGTCGAAGCGCCAGTTGGGTGACCAGAGGCGCCACAGGAGCTTGCAGTATTCGCGCCGGTTCTGCGTGAGGCCCGCGCGCCCGCGCTCGCCGTGGAAGTAGTACTGGTACCACATGCGGTGCTCTTCCTCGGGCGCGCGCGGCTTGCCCGAGCTGGCGATGTCCTGGATGTTGTAGCCGTTGACGGTCACCAGCGCGCGTGCCCGCTTGGGCCATAGCGCCGCGACCACGCACGCCGCGCGCCCGCCCCAGTCGTAGCCGCCCACCACGGCGCTCTCGATCGAGAGCGCGTCCAGGAGCGCGAGGAGGTCGTTCCCCAGCGCCGCCTGCTCGCCGGAGCGCGGCGTATCGGCGGACAGGAAGCGCGTCGGCCCGTAGCCGCGCAGGTACGGAACGATGACCCGGCAGCCCTTCGCCGCCAGCAGCGGCGCGACTTCGTCGTAGGCGTGCACGTCGTAAGGAAAGCCGTGGAGCAGGATCACGGGCTTGCCGTCGGCCGGCCCGTGCTCCTCGTACGAGATGCGCAGAACGCCCGCGGTGATCTCTTTCGGCATGGGGGGAGATTCTACCGGTCCCTGGCAATGGCCCAACCGGACCACTACGTTTTTTGTTCCGGCAATGTCAAAGCGAGGTTCAACACGGGCGAACCCGGTCATGGCGACGAGAAATGGAACGAGCGGCGACGATACCCTCAACGGGACAGCCGCGGCGGACCGGCTGAACGGCTTCGGCGGCGATGACGTCCTGAACGGCAGGGGCGGCAACGACACGCTCGAGGGAGGGACCGGGGCCAACGTCCTGAGCGGCGGCCAGGGAAACGACCTCTACCTCATCACCTACGACGATCGCGTGCGCGCCGACGCCGGCGGCTTCGATACGGTCATCGCCACGGACGTCGGCTGGGGCCTCGGCGCGGGCATGGATGTCCTGATCCTGCGCGGAAGCGGGCAGCACCCCAACGCCCCTCCCGGGCTCTGGATCAACGGCCAGGGCAACGAGCTCGACAACACGATCCGGGATGAGCGCACCGGCACCCGGGAGGTGTGGCTGGACGGCCGCGGAGGCGACGACGTCCTGCTCGGTGGAGACGGGTTCAACGGCTTCACGTTCGGGGGCGGCGAGTCCGGATTTCATGGCGACGACTACGTGGACGGAGGCGGCGGCCACGACGTGCTCATCCTCGGCGGTACAGGCGCCGTGGTGGTCGACCTCCGCGACGGCTTCGCCTTCGATCCCGGCGGCACGGTCACCTTCGTGAACGTCGAGGAGATCGGCACGGGCAGCTCCAATGACCAGCTCACCGGCGATGGCGCCGCCAATTTTCTGGCCGGCAGCCTCGGCGACGACACGATCTCCGGCGGCGGCGGTAACGATCAGCTGTGGGGCGACCTCATGCTCCGGGTAGACGGCAACATGGACACGTTTGGCCACGACCGGCTGCTCGGCGGCGGGGGCAACGACACCCTGAACGCCGGCTCGGGCAACGACTACGTCGACGGCGGGGCCGGCCGCGACCGGCTATTCGCAGGAGGCGGGGACGACCGGATCATCTGGGACCCGAACGATCGCACAGTCGAAGGCAGCGACGGCTTCGACACGCTGAAGCTCAGGTCGGGCTGGGACCTGGACCTGATCGATGTTCCCGACAACGGGATCCACGGGATCGAGGCCATCGACCTCACCGCGGGCGGCAGAAACCACCTCACGGTTTCGGCAACGGACGTGCTGGCCATGACCGGGGAGTCCACGGTCTACGTCAGCGGCAACGGCACCGACTCGATCAACCTCGTCGGCGATTTCACCGACGAGGGCATCGGCGAGGGCGGGTGGCATTACTACCGGTTCGAAGACCACGACGTCTACCTGGCGGTCGATGCGGACATCACCAACGTCGCATGAAATAACTGCAACCCGCTTCCAGGACTCCCTCATGGCGACAAAAAACGGAACGAGCGGCGACGACACCCTCAACGGCACGGCAGCCGCCGACCGGTTGAACGGCTTGGGGGGCGATGACGTCCTCAACGGCGGCGCGGGCCGCGACACGCTGAACGGCGGGGAGGGCACCGACACCCTGCGCGGCGGGGGCGGGAACGACCTCTATCTCGTTGCGGGCTCGCCCGAAGTATTCACGAACCCCGTCGCCGACGTGATCCAGGATACCGGCGGCATTGACACGGTCATCGTCACCCAGGCCGGCTACTACACCCTCGGCGCCGGGCTGGAAGTCCTGATCGTGCGGGGAAGCGAGAGCGTGAACGTCGGCCCCGGCGTCACGCTGCACTACCAAGGCAACGCTCTCGACAATACTCTGCGCAACGAGCGTACCTCCACGCAGGCCGTCGTGCTGGATGGGGGCGGCGGTGACGATGTCCTGCTCGGCAACAACGCCGGCAGGGAGCAGTTCCGCTTCTCAGGGAGCTTCGGGAACGACTACGTCGACGCTGGAGGCGGCGAAAACCACCTGGCGTTCGCCGCCAATGCGCCCGTGGTCTTCAACTTCGCTGACGGCTTCGCCTCGAGCGATGCCGGGACCGTCACCGTCGTCGGCACCATCACGAAGGTCTGGGGCTCTGCCTTCCATGGCGACCGCTTGACCGGCGATGGAGCGAACAACCAGATGTACGGGGGCGGCGGAAACGATACCCTGAGCGGAGGCGGAGGAGACGACATACTCGAGGGCGGCTACGACGACGATCGCCTGCTCGGCGGCGCCGCCCAGGACGAGATCTGGGGCGGAATCGCCGACGACTACATCGACGGCGGGGGAGGCTGGGACTGGGTCTACGGGGAAGACGGCCACGACCGGATCGTCTGGGATACGAGGGACCTGACGATCGACGGCGGCGAGGGCTTCGACACGCTCATCGTGCGATCGGGCAATCTCAACCTGACCGCCTACGGCGACGACAAGGTCGTCGAGATCGAGGCCATCGACCTGTCCGCGGCCGGCACGAACCGCCTTGCCATCTCGGAAGAGGACGTGCTCGCCCTGGCGGGCGGCTCCACCGTTTACGTCTACGGGAACGGCGCCGACTCGATCAACATCGTCGGCGAGTTCACCGACGAGGGCGTCGGCGAGGACGGCTGGCACTACTACAGGCTTGGCGAGAGGCTCCTGGCGGTGGACATCGACATCACGAACGTTTCCTGAATCGCGCCGGCGCCGCATGGGGGCGGAGCCGGGTGGTGTAGCATGCTTCCCGCGTGCTCACTCCCGATTCCCCGGCGCTCTATTTCCTCGTCGCCGCCGTTTTCGTCTTCGCCGGATTCGTCAAAGGCGTTATCGGCATCGGGCTGCCGACCGTGGTGATGGGCCTCCTGGGGGCCGTCATGCCGCCCGCGCAGGCGGCCGCGCTGCTGGTCATACCCGCCGTCGCCACCAACGTCTGGCAGCTCTTCGCGGGGCCCGCCTTCCGGGAGCTCGTGCGCCGGCTGTGGCCCATGCTGGCGGGTATCTGCGTTGGCACCTGGATCGCTTCAGGGCTGCTCACCGGCGGCGATGCCGGACAGACGCGCCTCGCGCTGGGCATCGTCCTGACGCTCTATGGCTGCACGGGATTCACCTCGATCCAATGGCGCATGGCTCCGCGCGTCGAGCCGTGGCTGGGACCCATAGTCGGGCTGGTGACCGGGCTCCTGACCGGAGCGACCGGCGTGTTCGTGATCCCGGCCGTCCCCTACGTGCAGGCGCTGGGCCTGGAGCGGGAGCAGTTCATCCAGGCGCTCGCGCTGACGCCGCTCACCGCCGCGCTCGCGCTCGGCGTGAGCCTCGTCGGCGGCGGGGTCCTCGGCGCCGAGCTCGCGCTCGCCTCGCTCGCCGCCATGGTGCCCGCGCTTGCCGGCATGTACTTCGGGCAATGGCTGCGCGTGCGGGTATCGGCGGCGACGTTCCGCCGGCTCTTTTTCGCCGGACTGATCGCGCTCGGCGGCTACCTGGCCTTGCGCAATCTCTGAACCTATTCCGTTAGCGAGGCGGACCAGGCCCGAGATGCGGCGCCCGTCGCGGTCCCTTCCATCCTGCCCCCGCGCACCCTTCCTGAGTATTCCACGCGGTTCGCGGTGAAGCGGATCTCCTCGCCGCGCAGCCGGCCGTTCTCGATGGGCAGCGGGATGCCGTGCATCTCCAGCGTGCCCCAGATCCTCTGGTATTCCTGCTCGAGCGTCAGGGTCGCCCCGTCCGCGAGCCGCCACGTGCCCGCGGCGCGCGCCGGCACGACGTAGAGCATTGCGACGCACCAGCTCGTGCAGGGCTCGCCGCGCGCGATCTCGTCGGGCTCCCAGCCGCCGCCGATGGCGTAGGTGTTGGAGACGATGCGAGCTCCTGGCTCGAGCTCGAGGAAGCGGGGGGCGAGGCGGGTGAGGTGGTCGGGCAGGAGGAACAGCACGAGCACGGTGGCCTTGGAGATGTCGGCCGCGAACATGTCGCCGTGCACGAAGAGGGCCTTGTCGGCGACGCCGGCCTCGGCGGCCGCGCGCTTCGACAGTGCCACCAGGTCGGGGTTGTACTCCACGCCCAGCGCCCGGGCACCGCGCTTCGCCGCGGCGATCACGTTGCGCCCGTCGCCCGAGCCGAGATCGATCACGAAGTCGCGCGGCGTGACGCGCGCCATGTCGAGCATCTTCTCGACGGTGTTCTCCGGCGTGGGAATCCAGACGACGTCCTTGCCTGGCTGGCCGGGAACGGGACGGTAGTCCTGCGCGGCGGCCGGTGAGGCGAAGCCGAGCGCGGCAAGGATAACGATAAAGGTGCGCCTGCGCATCGCGTCACCCGTATCTCGTCACCCTTACCTCGTCACCCGTATCTCGTCACCCATGTCGCGTCACTCAACCTTCATGCCGCTGCTCTTGACCACCGCGGCCCAGCGCGTCATCTCGGTGGCCAGGAACTTGCCGAATTCCTCGGGCGTCGTGCCCATCGGCTCGCTGCCGTCCCGCGCGAGCTGCTGGCCGAAATCGGGCTCCTTCAGCGAGCGCACGATTTCCGCGTTGAGCCGGTCGACGATCCACCGCGGCGTGCCCGCCGGAACGGTGAGCCCGTACCACGACGTGAACTCGTAGCCCGGCACGCCGGACTCGGCGATCGTCGGCACGTCCGGCAGGAGCGGCGTGCGCTTCGCCGTCGTCACCCCGAGCACGCTGAGCTGCTTCCGCTTCACGTAAGGCAGCGCCTGGATCATGCTGTTGAAGAGAACCTGCACGCGCCCGGCGAGGAGATCGGGCATGGCGAGGCCGGTTCCCTTGTAAGGGATGTGCGTCATGCGCACGCCCGCGAGGCTGTTGAAGAGCTCGGCCGCGAGGTGGCCGCTGTTGCCGATGCCGCCCGAGGCGAAATTGAGCTGGCCGGGGCGCTCTTTCGCGTAGGCGACGAGCTCTTTCACCGTCTTCGCGGGCACGGTCGGGTGCACCATCAGGATGAACGGCGTCATCGCGATCAGCGTGACCGGCAGGAGGTCCTTCTTCGGGTCGTAGGGCAGGTTCTTCTCGTAGAGCGCCGGGTTGATCGAGAACGTGGAGGCCACGAACAGCGCGGTGTGGCCGTCGGGCACCGACTTCGATGCGATCGCCGCGGCGAGCGTCCCGGACGCGCCCGGGCGGTTGTCCACGATGACGCTCTGGCCCATCGTCTCGGTGAGCTTCTGGGCCAGCGCGCGGGCGATGATGTCCTGGCCTCCGCCCGGCGCCTGGCCGACCAGGAAGCGCACGGGCTTGGTGGGATAGGCGGCGCGCTCGGCTGCGCCCGCCGTGCAGGCTGCACCGCAGAGGACCGCCGCCAGCGCGGCGCGGAGGAGATTCACGTTCATGCTCACAGCCCGCGGATTAGGCGGGTCTGCGGCAGACCGGCCGAGATATAGATGTCCTGCGGACCCGGCCCACCCGCGACGATCACGCGGATCTCGTCGGGGTCTTTCGCGCGCCACAGCGTGGTCTCGTCGCCGCGACCCATTCTTCGCTGGTAGTCGACGAACGCCTGGGCGTAGAGCGAAATCGGGAAGCGCGCGAGCTTCCAGATCCGCTCCCGGATGTCCTGCTTGGTGAGACCGGCCTCGTGCAGCGACTGCGTGTGGTTGACGCCGAGGAGCAGCAGCACGCCGCCACCGCCGGACGCGGGCGGCATGTTCGAGGCGATGTGGCGCAGGATCTCGTCGGGGCCTATGCCTTCGCCGCCCGAGATATTGCAGAAGTTCGCCGCCCGGAACACGGTCACCGTGCTCTGCTCGCGCGCGAAACCCTGGTCCACGTGGAACGGCGTCCAGGGATTCTCTTCCTCGTTCTCGCCGCAGATGTAGGAGTAGCGCAGCGGCGAAGAGAAGGTGGACTTGGAGTAGACGCCCGGCAGCGCGCCGCCGATGTTGGTGAGGATCAGCCGGATCGCGCGGCCTATGGTGGCGTTGGCGCGCCAGCCCGGGCCGAGGCAGCCGATGCCGGAGTTGACGTCGAGCTTGTGGCGCGCCGGGCCGTTGATGAGGAGGAAAGGCGCCATCGCGTTGGTGCTGACCTGCATCGGCTCGAGCGGGAAGCCCGGGTCGGTGAGACCCTCGACCGCCGCGACGATCACCGGCATGTACTCGGGCCGGCAGCCGGCCATCACCGCGTTGACGGCGATCGCCTCGATCGTGGCGGGGCCCTTGCGCGGCGTGATGACGCCGATCACCTCGTCGGCCTTGCGGCCAGAGGCGGCGATGAATGCCTCGACGCGCTCGCTGGTGGCGGGGATGATCGGCAGGCCGTCGGTCCAGCCCTGGTCGTAGGCGTGCTCGTAGGCACGCATCATCAGCTCGGCGACCGAGCCGCCTTCGATTTCGGTGGTAACGCGCGCCATGGTCAGACGGGAAGCGAAGCGCGCACCGGCGCTGCACGTCCCTTGCTGTCTTCCTTCGCACGGCGCTCGAGCTCGGCGGGGGAGAGCGTCAGCCCAGCGATCACGGCGGGCATCATCGCCTCCACGCGCGCGCGCAGCGCCTCGGGCTCGAGGCCGCGCACGGGATTCGGCGTCTCCGCGATCGCGACGTAGGGGCAGCCTTGCGTGGTCGCCATGCGGCGCGCGAACTGGACGAAGGTATCGGTGGCGACGATGACCGCCGGTATCCCGTGCCGCTCCATCGCAGGTGTGACGTGGCTACACCACGTCGTGCAGGACCCTCAGTCGCCCGTGGCGGTGACCGCCACGTCCACCCTTTTCGCGAGCGCCTCGAGCTGGGCGCGGATGCCGTCGAGGAGCTTGCCGCCCTGCGCCATCGCCGAGATGCGCACCGGCGGCTCCATCACCACTTCTTTCACGCCGTGGCGTGCCTTCAGCTGCTCGCCGATTTCCGCGAGGAGGTGCACCGCGGCCGGGCGCCAGTTGGGAATGAGGCCGACTACCTTGCCCTGAAGCGACGCGGGCCGCGGCGCGAGCGCGTTGCTGCTGGCGACGCGGTCGAGGTAATCGACGCACGGCGAGATCATGCTGAGCTTGAGCGTAGACATCGGGATCCTTATTCCACTGGCCGGAACCAGTTCGAACTCGACATCCCAAGTCTAGCGCATCGCGCGTTTTACTTGAGGTAGCTTTCGCGCAGAGTGCGCTCGACGAAGGATCGAGCCTCTTCGCGGTTGAACGCCGCGCCGTCGGCGAGCTTCTCGGCGTACTCGAAGAACGGCAGGAAGAGCTGCCCCTGATCCACCTGCGAGCGCAGCGTGAAGCGCCCGTCGTTGCGCTCGAGGTTGCGCCACGCGGCGCGCACCTCGGCCCAGAACGGCTCGGTGCGCTCGAAGTAGCTGCGCCCCGGCCCGAAATCGTAGTCGCGGATGCGCTCGTAGCGCGCCACGCCGTACTCGCGCGCGAGGTTGGGGAGCTGCGCCCGCACCTTGCCCGGCCCTTCCAGCGCGACCTTGAGGTTGTTCTCTTCCTGCACCCAGCCGTTGGCGGTGATGGTGTGGCGGTTGGTCCCGACCAGCACGTCGTAGTCCTTGCGCACGCTGAACTCGCGGCGCGGCAGCGGCCGCCAGGTCTCGTCGCTGATCCAGGTCGAGTAGGCGTCGCGGTGCTCCCACCGTCCGCGGGAGGCGTAGCGCGGGGAATCGTCCACCTGCATGACGGTTTGCGACCACGCGCCACGGCGCTGACCCGCCGCCACGTCGCGGCGTGTCCAGGTATTCGCGCCGTCGTAGGCGAGGAGATCCGCGGGCTCGTAGCGCCATTCCTGGCGCCAGTGGCGCACGATGATGGGCTCGCTCAGGGTGCCGTCCTTCTGCAGCACGCGCATGACGAGGATGTGCTGGAGCGCGAGGAAGTCCTTCAAGTCGTCGGCGACGAACACGTATTCCGTGCCCCAGCTCTGGTAGGGCGCATCGGGCTTGAGCGAGGGATCGAAGCGCACCACCTCGAGGAAATCGAAGCTGACCCGGTAGGGACCGGCCATCGCCAGGATCGCCCGGCGGTCGCGCTCGAACGCGGTCAATCCCGGCTCGCGCAGTCGCTGCCAGGACTCGGCCGGCGCCGTGTCGAGCGTAACCGGCACCCCGCGCGTGGTCGCCCCGCGCGGCTTCAGCGCAGCGTGATCCAGAGGCCAGGCAAACGTAAATTGAGACTCGGCGGCATCAGCCATAGCGGGGAGGGCGAGGCTTAGTGCCAGCAACACCCGAAGGATGACCTTCATGCTACGCATGATACCAACGACCCGCCCTTTCGCTTTCGACCGGGCAGAGCGATTCAGCCTGCAAGCAGCGTCATGATCTCGGCGCAGTCGGAGACGTTCTCGAGGTCCCGGATCAGCACTATCGCGCGCTCGACGTTCTTCGCGGGAATGGGGCGGGCGGCAAAAGACACGCAGTCGCGGAATTTCTCTTCCAGGACTTCCTGGCTGACCGGGCTCCTGGAGTCGCCGGGAACGGTGTCCGGCTGGCACTTGAGCAGCCTCCCGTCGCGGGTCTTGATTTCCACGGCAACGAGGCCGACGCCCGACCAGACGAACGGGTCGCCTGGCTTCTTGAGTATCTCGCCGGTTGCCCGGTAGCTCACGCGATCCACCATGGCCATGGTCTGGGGATCGTTCAGGCCCTCGTCCGTATAGTCCCTCAGCGTTACGTTCCCCTTGGCCATCATCACGGCCGTGGTGAATGGAACGCTGTATTTCGCATCGATCGAGGTCTTGGGACGGCGTTTCTGCTCGATCGGCTCGGACAGGAGCTTGGTGCCGCCGGAGCCGCCGATGATCGTCAGCGATTCGACGTCTTCGGGCCGCAGCTTGTGATCCCGGGTCAATTGCATCACCGCGGTGTTCGACGGGCGCACGTCGCCGCAGCAGGGCCAGACCTTGAAGCCGTGCGTCTGGAGGAGCGGGAACCGCTCGCCGAGCTTTCCAACCAGGGCATCCCAGTTCGGATCGGCCGTCCTCACGTAGTTCGTGAATATTCCATGGCGCCCCTCGACGGCCTGCTTCGGCCCCGTGAGCCCGAGTTGCGCCAGCTCGGCGGCCAGCGTAGCCGCCTGGCCGGAGAATCCCGCCTGCATCCCGCGCATATCCGTCGCCGCCCCCACGCCCATCTGGCGGCTGCCGGCGAGCTGGTTGAAGCCGATGCCCAGCGCGTTCTCCATCTGCTTTTCGTCCAGCCCGAGTATCCGGCCTGCTGCCGCCGCTCCCGAGATGTAGCCCAGCAGCTGGGTGGCGAGCCATCCTTCCGCCTGCTGGGACCAGTCGGGGATATTGAACGACTGTGATATCCGGGTGTGGATGTCGGTGCCGGCGGCCAGCGCGGCAATCATGTGCTTGCCGGTGATTCCGCCCAGCTTTTCCGCCAGGGCGAAGGCGGGGGGGACGGTCACGACGCTGACGTGACCGCCTTCCCCGATGTCGTCGTAGTCGAGCATGTGGCCCAGCGAGCCGTTCACGAAAACGGCCCACGGCGCTGGCGCCTTCCCGCCGAATCCCAGGATCGAGCTTTCGGCCTGGCCGCCAAATCGCTTTACGTAGTCGGCAACGATCCGGGCTTCCGCGGCGAGCGAGCTTGCCGCGATGCTGCAGCCGATGGTGTCGAGCACGCACTGCTTCATTAGCGTGATGATCTCGCGGGGCAATGCCTTGAACTCGAGGGTGGCGGCGTGATGCGCGAGCTTCAGCGTCGCGTTGCGCCCTTCGGGCGGGGCTTCGTCCTTGAGCTTCTGGACGGTGTGCGTGGTCAGCTTGGCGGCGTGCTCGCCGGTGGTGCTCATGATTGCTCCTTAAACTTGTCTAATCCGCAGTGATGCCGGCGTCCTTGATCAGCTTGCCCATCCGCGCCATCTCGGCTTTCATGACCGCCTGCAATTCGCCTGGCGCGCTGGCGATGACTTCGACGCCCGACCGGGAAAATTTCTCCCGGGTGTCGGCCCGGTTGAGGGTCCGCACAATTTCCTGGTTGAGCCGCTTCACGAGGGAATCCGGAGTCTTCGCCGGCGCGAATAGGGCGTTGAAGGTCACGGCCTCATAGCCGGGGAGGGTTTCCGCTATCGTCGGCAGACCGGGCATCAGGGACGAGCGTTTAGAGCTTGCTGCGGCCAATGCTTTCAACCGTCCCGACGTTACATAAGGCATGACCGCGGCGCCGGCAGTAATGCAGAGCTGGATCTGCCCGCTCATCAGGTCCGCCAGCCCTTGCGCGCTGTTCTTGTACGGAATCCGCACGATGTTCACGCCGGCCATGGACTTGAACAGCTCCGCGGCAAGGTGATTGGTGGCGCCCGACCCGCCCGAGTAGTAATTGAGCTGACCGGGCCTAGCCTTCGCCAGCGCGATCAGATCCTTCGTCGATTTCACGGGCAGAGAGGTATGCACGACCAGGACATTCGGCACCTGGCCCGCCAGCGTGATCGGCGCGAAGTCCGCGACGGGGTCGTAGGGCGTGTCGTTCCTGAGATACGGCGCCAGCCAGAACGTCGTTCCCATCAGCAGCAGCGTGTATCCGTCCGCGGGCGCCTTGGCGACCATTTCACCGGGGATGACCCCGCTTCCCCTGTTGTCCACGATGACAGCCTGCCCCATCGACTCCGACAGGCCTTGCCCGATCAACCGTGAAGCGAAATCAGCGCTGCTACCGACGCCTGCGGTGACGATACGTATCGGCTTCGCGGGATAGGCCGGCTGAGCGGAAGCCGCGGTTGCACTGAGTAGGAGAGGGGCGAGTATGCATCTGCAGGCGCACGACAAGAACTGGCTCATACCTGATTCATCTGGGTTGGCATCCAACGGCCGAATACTACCAGCCGCGTCAGGCAAAGCCCCGCCATAGGTGGGGCAGCCATACATTTGCCTGGGCACATGCGGAGCCTCCTAAGCTCTAGCTCTAGAGGACGGGACTTGGATGAAATGTCAACGTCTTACAGGGCCCATGCACCGGGTAAGCTGCTACGTGGCCGGGTATAAGCTAGTCAGCTCTCACCCTTTAAGACGAGCTAGATCATGACTACCATTCTCGGTATCTCCGGCAGCCTGCGCGGCGGGTCGTTGAACACGATGCTGCTTGCGAATGCCGTGCGGCTTGCGCCGGAAGGGACGCGGGTCGAGATCGGCTCGATCAAGGGCATTCCGCTGTATGACGGCGATGTGGAGACGGCGAGCGGCATTCCGGAGGCCGCGCAGCGGCTGAAGGCGCAGGTCATGGCTGCCGACGGCGTGCTGCTTGTCACGCCCGAGTACAACAACGGCATCCCGGGCGTATTCAAGAACGCCATCGACTGGCTGTCGCGCCCGTCCTCGGATATCCCGAAAGTCTTCGGCGACCGGCCGTTCGCCGTGATCGGCGCTTCGCCGGGCGGCTTCGGGACGATCCTCGCGCAGGAAGCCTGGCTGCCGGTCCTGCGCACGCTGCGTACGCGGGTCTGGTTCGGCGGTCGGGTGATGATTTCGCGCGCCGGCGGCGCTTTCGACGAGGCCGGCAACCTCAAGGACGAGGCAACGCGGACGCAGCTTCAGCAGTTCATGGCGGGTTTTGCCAGGTTCGTGGAGGGTAAGTAGCGTCCCGCCACAGGTCGGGCTACTCCGCCTTGATATTTCCCTCGCGGATAACCTTTGCCCAGCCCTCGACGTCGTCGCTCACGAACTTCTCGGTCTCGCCGACTCCCATCGTGACCGGAACAAAGCCCTGGTCCGAGATCCTGGATTTCATGTCGGGCATGGCCATGATGCTGTTCACCTGCTTGTTGATCCTGGCGACAATATCTTTCGGGGTGCCGGTGCGCACCATGACGCCTTGCCAGCCCGTCGCCCGGACGGCGGGAAACCCGGCTTCCGCCGTCGTGGGGACATCGGGCATCTGTGCGAGCCGGGCGGGGGTCGTCACGGCCAGCGCGCGAAGCTTGCCCGCTTGCACATAGGGCAGGGCTTCCGGCCACAGCGAAAACACCACGTTGTTCTGCGCGCCGAGCAGGGCTACCAGCGCCGGTGCGCCACCCTTATAGGGCACGTGCAGGATCTTGGCTCCAGTCGCGCCCTTGAACATCTCGAGCACGAGATGCTGGGGCGTTCCGTTGCCGCCCGAGCCCGCGCTCATGGATTGCTTGTGCGAAAGCGCCACGAGATCCTTCAACGAGCGGACCGGCGAGTCGGCCAGCACCACTGCGGCCATCGGATAGAAGCTCAGCATGGCGACGGGCTGCAGATCCCGCTTCATGTCGTAAGGGGGCTTTACGGCCAGGCTGGCGTTGATCGCGGTGGTCGTCGTGCCGAGCAGCAAGGTGTAGCCATCGGGGGTCGATTTGGCGACCACGTCGGCACCGATGAGGCCGCCGGCGCCGGTTCGATTGTCCACCACGATCGTTTGCGACCACGCCTCGTTCAGCTTCTGCGCAACGATGCGCGCCATGACATCGGTTCCTCCGCCGGCTGCGAAGGGAACGATGATCCTCACGGGCCGGGTCGGGTAGCCCTGGGCAGCGGCCGGGCCCTCGAAAACCACGATGCCCGCCAGGGCGAAGAATGCGAGTGTCGCCTTGATTGTCGTATTCATGACTTGCCCTCCTCACCGAGAGGAAATCTTACTCCGACCCGCCAAACCACGCGTTTTCTGCGCTTGGATGGCCACCCATGGCGGAAATCCCGGGGATCGCCGGCAGAACCAAGGGATGGGGGACAAGGTCCATAGCGTAGCGATGAACAAGACTCTCAGCCTGATCCTGGCGCTGATGCTGTGGCCGGCCACGGTGACTGCCGCGGATTGCCCTATCGAGCCTAAGGCATTCCAATCGGAAGTCCTGGCCATGTTGAAGCAGGAATTCCCCGGCCGGTCTTTCAAGGCAGGGAATTCGTTCGACGTCATCGTCGCGGACAAGGCCGAGTTCGGGCTGAACAACCTCCGCGCCAGGCTGTGCCTCGCGTCTCCCCCGTTGTCGCCGAAGGAGCGCGTCAACGTGGCGAAAGCGCATTTCCGATCCATGTTGTCGGTCGCGGACCAGCGCCCGTCCCGCGGGCCGGAAGGATGGTCGAGCGTGCAAAGCCAGGTCGTGCTCCAGCTCATGCCGGCGGAGTACGCCCAGAAATTCCAGGACGACAAGGCGCTCGTCTCGCGTCCATTTATTCCCGGCGTTGCCTCGGCGGTGGTCGTTGATAGCGAGAGCGGATACCGGTACGTGCGCAAGAGCGACGTGACCCAGTGGAAAATTGGTATCGATGCCTTGTTCGAGCAGGCGGTGAAGAACCTGGACGCAAAATCAAAGGCAGCGAAGCTCCAGGGCAGCAGGGGCCCGGACAAGTTTCTGGCCTTCGAGGAGAAGGACGGCTATGACGCCGCCAGGATTCTCCTGCCCTGGGTGCGCGCTGAAGCGGCGAAGCTCCTGGGCGATCCTTTCCTTGCGGCCATGCCGAACCGGGATTTCCTGATTCTCTGGAGCGCGCAAAACGGCGCTGACTTCCAGAAATTCACGCGGCAGAAAGCGAGGGATGACTACAAGGCGCAGCCGTATCCGCTGACTCCGGCCACGCTGCGCGTATGGCGCGACGGGCGTGTGGAGGTTGCGCAATGACTCGCGCGCGCGGGCTCTAGCGCAAGGAACGCGTAGAAAACCGGTCGGGCTTCATCTCCAGGACTTGATCATCGCCCGATACGGCGTCGCCGATCGCGCCGATGCCCAGCGCTTCCCGTGCGCCCTGGCTCTCTTCACGCTGAGGTTTTTCAGTTACTTTGGCGCTTGCTGTCTTTTGCGCCGAGGCTTTGCCCGCGTCTCGGGCAGCGCCAGTCGGTTTCGCAGCTGCTGTCCTGGAGCGATCGGCGCCCGGGACTTTGCGATCCTCCACCTTGGCGCTGGGCCCGGTCCATGTGCTGCAGCCGCCGGCCAGCGCCGCTACTGTCGCGAAGATGAGTCCGTGCTTGATGCAGGCATTGCGCATAAGACGCCCCCGGTAGGTGACCATTGGGCCGATTCCGGCCAGCGTCCGTTCCCCTCCGGTCGGACCACCTGCTTGTAGTCAACAGGTGACAATCGGACGCTCCTGTTTCATCCGGTCGTGTAAAGCGTGATGGGCAGCAGGATGAACCGGTATCCGAGCACGAGGCACGCCACCACCACGGTGAGCAGCACGGTCTTGAGCAGTCGCTGCTTACGCCCTGCGACGCCGTAGATCGGTCCGATCGCCAGGTACAGGTACGCCGCGCAGGCGACGACGTTGATGATGGAGAGCACGTTGTCCATCATGTTCGACTCCAGCCCCGTGCCGCCGAACAGCATATGGATGGACGCCACCGCCAGGCCCGCGCAGAAGAGCAGCAGCAGGAACGCGTAGAGGTGCAGCGAGAAAACGAGGTGGGCGGCGTAGGGCAGCCGGCTGCGATGGAACACCGCGGCGAGCGCCAGCGAGAAGGGCAGCACCATCAGGATGATGAGGGATTTCGAGTTGAGCGCTACCGCCTGGTCGAAGACCGGCGCATAACGTTCCATCGTGGTGCCGAGCGCTACCAGCCGGCGTGCGACGAGCTCCTGTGCGTAGCTGCTCCAGTCCTGGCGGTGCAGGTGCGAGGCGAGCGTCGTCGAGAATATCCGGTTCTCGGTCAGCGACTGAGCCGCAAAAAAGGCGGCGTTGGCGATGAGGAAGAGCTGGAACGGCTTGATATAAAGCTGCCGCTGCCCGGCCAGGTAGGCGGCGGTGAGCGCGCCGGGCCGGTTCACGAGGCAGCGAAACGAACGTATCAGGCGGCTGTCCACGTTGCTCAGCGCCTCGGCGACCTGGCCGATGAGGCTGCGGAGCGTCATCTCGGCGGCACGCACCGGTTGCTCGCCGCAATTGGGGCAATAAGCGCTTTTAACGGTGATGTTGCAGGTCGGGCAGGGCCACGGCTCGACGATTTTCATGGCGGCGAGGCGTCTCAGGCCGCGAGCACGGGAACGTCATAGCGGGGAAGCACGCCCTCGGTCGCCTTATGCACGACCTGCCGGGTGAGGTGCGGCGCGTAGAGCTCGATGAAAGAGAGCACGTAGCTGCGCATGTAGCGGTCCCTGCGCAGCGAGACGTTGAGCAGGCTGGGCTTGAACAGCCCGTCGCACTCGATCACGCCGAGCCGGGGATCCCGGGCCGGGTCATAGGCGAGCCGGGAGAGGATCGCGATCCCCATGCCTCGCTCGACGTAGGCTTTCGTGACGTCCGGGTCGATCGCGCTCAGGACCACTTTCGGGCTGAGGCCGGCTTCCGTGAAGGCGTCGTCCACCACGCCCCGGCCGCTGAATGCCGCATCGATCGTGATGAGGGGGTGGCGCGACAGCGTCTCGAGCGTCAGGCGCTTCTCGCGCAGCAGGGGATGGTTCTTCGGCGTGACGATGCAGCGGGGGACCCGGTAGGCGGGAAGGGTGAGGAGATCATCGTAGGAACGCGCCGTTTCGGTGGCGATGGCGATATCCACTTCGCCGGCCGCGGCGAGCTCGCAGCACTGGACGGGATTACCCTGGCGCAGCGCGACCCGCACCTTGGGGAATCGCCCGGAAAACGCCTCGACCGCCCTCGGCAGCGAATAGCGCGCGTGCGTGTGCGTCGTGGCCACGGAGAGCTCGCCCACGTCGTTGCTCGAGTATTCCCTGCCGATCAGCCGCAGGCTGTCGATGTCGCGCAGGATGCGCCTCGCCATGGTGACGACCTCGCGGCCCGCCGGGGTCAGCGCCTCGATCTTGTTGCGCTTCCTCCGGAAGATCTGCACCCCGATCTCGTCCTCGATCTCCTTGATCTGGCGGCTGATGCCGGGCTGCGAGCGCGACAGCGCTTCCGCGGCGTTCGACATGCGCAGCCCCTGCTTGACCACCTCGCAGATCGCCCGCAGCTGGTGGAGGTTCATCCGGGTTGCCTCATCGCAGTATCTGGAAAACGCATCCTGGTATGCAAAGTAATGAGAACGAGCGCCGGGGTTTTGTGCTAAAACGAGCCCCTTCAGTAGTTTACGACAAGAGTCCGCAGTCGAGTCCCGACGGAGGCCCGTGATGGGCGGCGTGTCCCTGTATTGCTTTGCGGCAACTCCCTTCACCACGGCTGGAGAAGTGGACGAGGACGCGCTGCGGCAATTTCTCCAGCGCTTCATCGACGCCAGGATCGGCGTCTACCTCGGCAGCGGCGGCGGCGGGGAAGGCCACGCTCTCACCGTGCCCGAGCTACGCCGCGTCTACGAGATCGGCGTGGAGACGTGCAAGGGCAAGATCCCGGTGCACGCCAACCCGCCGGAGCAGCACACGGCGCGCCTCGCGCGCGAGCACGTCGCGCTGGCGATCGACGCGGGCATCGAGGTGGTGCACCTCTATCATTTCCCCGGCTGGCACGGGATGCGTCCCACCGATCCGGAAATCGTCGCCTATTACGAAAGCGTCATTTCCGCGACCAAGCACCCGATGACCATTTCGGTGAATCCCTCCATGGGCTATACCCCGAAGGCTTCTCTCATCGCCGGGATATGCAACAAGTATCCGCACATCGTCGCCGCGAAGCTCTCCAGCGTGCCGGACGCCTACCTGGCCGATCTCATGGAAATGGTGAAGCGCGATATTTCCTACCACGTGCAGCCGGCCGGCTCGATGAACGCGCTGGCGATGGGGGTCGACGGAATCTTCTCCACCGAGGCCAACATCGTCCCGAAGACGCTCCGGCTGTACCTCGACCTCTACGAGCAGGGCCGGTTCGACGAAAGCGCCGCGGCGTACGCCGATCTTCGCCGGTTCGACCAGTACGTGAGGAAGTGGAACCCGTCCATTCCGCGCTGGATCAAGATGGGCATGAAGGCCCTCAAGCTGCCCGGCGGGGAAGGGGGGCCGCGGGCACCCTATCGCCTGCCGCCGCCCGAAGAGATGGAGCGGTTCACCGAAGGCCTGCTGAAGCTGCGCGTGCCGGAAATCGAGGAGCAGGCGCGCGCCGCGGGATTGATATGAAAGCCCGGAGGATGAGATGAAAAAGCTGCTGAGGGTGGCCGCAGCCGCGGTCCTTGCGACGGCCGCGGGCCCGCTGCTCTGCGCCTATCCCGACAAGCCGATACGCGTGATCGTCCCGAATCCGCCCGGCTCCAATTCCGACCTCATCATGCGGCTGCTGTCGCCGAGGCTGGTGGAAAAGCTCGGTCAGAACCTCGTCATCGACAATCGCCCCGGCGGCAACGGGATCATCGCCAACAACGTGGTCAGGATGGCGGCACCGGACGGCTACACGGTGCTGTTCGGGACCGCCACGAACCTGGCGGGAGACATGGCGAGCGCCAGGATGGAGTACGACCCCATCAAGGAATTCTCCGCGATCGGGATGATCGCCACCTTGCCCTACGTGCTCGTCGTCACGAATTCCCTCCCGGTGAAGTCGGTGCGCGAGCTGGTGGACTACGCGAAGGGGCGGCCCAACAAGATGAGCTATGCGTACACGCCCGGGGGGAGTCTCTATGCCGGGTCGCTGTTCGCACGCGTGGCCGGCCTCCAGATCACGGCCGTGCCCTACAACAGCGGACCGCAGGCCATCACGTCCATCGTCAACGGGGACATCCAGTTCATGTTCTATCCCTACCAGGCGCTGTCCGCGCAGATCAAGGCGAACCGGATGAGGGCGATTGCCACGACCGCGACGTCACGCCCGTCCTGGTTGAACAGCGTGCCCACGATGGTCGAAGCCGGGTACCGTGACCTGGATCTCGCGACATTCGTGGGGCTGTACGTCCCGAACAAGACCCCGAAGAGCGTGATCACCACGTTCTCCCAGATACTGAATACCGCCCTCGCCGATCCCGAGCTGCAGGCCAGGTATGCCGAAGTCGGGACCGTCGTTACGCCCATGACGCCCGCTGCAACGGACAAGTTCACGGCCGCGGCAGTGATGAAATTCCGCGAGCTGGAGAAATTGTCGGGCGCCCGCCGCGACTAGGATGAGTGAGAAGATGGCTAAATACGTTCTTTGCCGCGCGGCAACGCCGTTCACTCCCGAGGGCGCCCTGGACGAGGCCGCATTGCGGCGCTCCCTGGAGCGGCTCGTGGCGGCGAAGATGGGGGTGTACCTCGGCAACCCGGGCGCGGGTGAAGGGCACGCGCTCACGGAGCCGGAGCTCGACCGCCTCTACCGCGTCGGCGTGGAAATCTGCAAAGGCAAGGTGCCCGTGCATGCGAATCCGCCCGAGCAGCCGACGGCCCGTGATGCGATACGCCACCTGAAGATCGCGGCTGCCGCCGGGGTCGAGCTGGTGAACCTGTACGGCCCTTCGGGCCGCCACGGCTACAAGCCCACCGATCTCGAGCTCGCCGCCTACTTCGACGAGGTGCTGTCGCAGGTGAAGCACTCCGTCGCGATCGCGCCTGATCCGGCGACCGGCTACACCGCGAAAGCGGACATCGTCGCCCAGGTGTGCGAAAAATATCCCCTCGTTCGCGCGATCAATGTGGGCGAGCCCGGAGAAGACTACCTGCTCACCCTCGAGGACCGCCTCAAGCGCGACGTGGAAATCTGCGTCGTGTCGCCGGGAGCGTTGAAGGCGCTCGACATCGGGGCCGCGGGCGCGCTGTCGGTGGAGGCGAACATCATCCCCGAAACCTGCCAGCGCTATTTCCAGGCCTATAACGCCGGCAACTCCGCCGAGGCCGGCGCGGCCTATCTCCAGCTCAGGCGCTTCATGCAGTACTGCTCGAAGTGGGGGCCCGTTCATGCTCGCTGGCTGAAGATGTGCATGCGGGTCCTGAAGCTGCCCGGGGGCGCGGGGAGCGTGCGGGAGCCGTATCAATTGCCCGCGGCGGAGGAAATCCGGAAGTTCGGCGAGGGGCTGATCAAGCTCGACATCCCCGAGATCTCGGAGCAGGCGCGGCGGGCCGGCCTCCAGGCGGCGTGACATGAGCGCGATCAAGGTACTGACCAGCAACAGCATGCGAACCGTGCTGACCGCCAACATTTCGGTTTTCGAGCGGGAAAGCGGTCATACGGCCGCCGTCAGCTTCGATCCCGCCGAGGTCACGCTGAAGCGCATCGCAATCGGCGAGTCCGCCGATCTCGCCATACTGGGCGAGAAGGCGATAGACAAGCTGATCGCCGAGGGCAAGCTGGCGGCAGCGAGCAAGAAGCCATTGGTGCGCTCGGATGCCGGTATCGGAGTGCGCGCGGGCGCGCCGCACCCGGACATCTCCTCGGTCGATGCATTCAAGCGCACGCTGCTCGCCGCGTCCGCGATCGCTTACGCGAGCGAAGGGGCAAGCGGCATCCATTTCGTCCGGGTCATCGAGAAGCTCGGGATCGCCGCGGAGATCCAGGCGAAGTGCAGGACCCGGCCGGGCGGCCTGCTGGCCGAAATGCTCGTCTCGGGGGAGGTGAGCCTCGCCATCCAGCACTTTCCGGAGCTGATGGCGGTGAAAGGCGTCGAGGTGGTCGGGCCCTTTCCTCCCGGCCTGGAATTCTCGAATACCCTCGCGGCAGGAATATTCGCGAGGGCGGCGCAGCCCGCGGCGGCGGCCGAGCTGCTGGCCTTTCTCACCACGAAGCAGGCCGCTCGGTGGTACCAGGCGGAAGGGCTGCATCCGTTGTTCTAGGTTCTCCCGGCAACCCCCTGGCATGAAAAGAAAACGCCTCCGAAAGGAGGCGTTTTTCCAGGCGATGCGGGGAGGGCCTTATCCGGCCGTCGGCTCCGCCTCGCTTTTCTGCTGTTGCTGCTGCTGTTTCAGCCGCCGTTGCTGCTCCATCGATTTCTGTATCTGCTCCCGCCTTGCGTTCACGGGGTCGATGGCCTTTTGCTGCGCTCCAATGTCGCATTGCGTCCCCTGGTACACGGTTCGGCGGCCCGTCTCGTCGCAACGATAGAGATCGGACGCCAGCAATGGCGTGCTAACGACGAAGCCAAGAAGGATTGCAGCTCTGAGAATATTCGTCATGGCTTGTACCTCCAGTTTGAAAAAGCGGTTTTACGATAGCGCGCGGCACAGCATTTTCCCTATGCGATAGTTCACGCTGACGTATATAGTTTCTGTCGCCACGCGGCGACACAATTCGCGGCAGGGCATAATCCAGAAATCCTGTTCAACCATTACGATGACAAGTCATGAACAAACAAGTCATGGGCAAACCTGTATGCGTGCTGTGGGTCGACGAAGCGAAAACGTATGAAGAGGCGATGGCGCGTGCCGGTCTCGACGGCCGCATGGAAGTGCATGCGCTGAACCGGAAGGAGAAGATGCCCGACGACGTGGCCGCGCGCGCGGAGGTAATGGTCGCGTGGGAAGGGGGCAGCTATCTCAAGAACATGCCGAAGCTGCGCTGGATACAGGCGACGACCGCCGGCGTGGAGGCATGGCTCGCGCAGCCGGAGCTTCGCCCCGACATCACGCTCACCAACGCCCGCGGCTCGCACCGCATCTCGATGCCCGAGAACATCCTCGGCGCGCTGTTCCATATCACCAAGCCCTACATGCCGATAGCGCTCGACCAGCGCGAGAGCCGCTGGACCAGGCGCATGTCGGTCCCGCTCGCCGGGAAGACGCTCGGGATCCTGGGCCTGGGCGCGATCGGGCAGGAGCTCGCGCGCAAGGCCGCGGTGCTCGAGATGCGCGTGGTCGGCACGCGCCGCTCGCCCGGGACCATTCCGAACGTCGAGAAGGTGTATTCGCCGGCCGAGACCGACACGGTGCTCGGCATGTCGGACTTCGTGGTCCTGCTGCTGCCGACCACGCCCCAGACCGAGAACTCGATCAACGCGGCCCGGCTCTCGGCGATGAAGCCCACCGCATGGCTGCTCAATTACGCGCGGGGCGCGCTGATCGTGGATGCCGACCTGATTGCGGCCGTGCAGTCGAAGAAGATCGCCGGCGCGGTGCTCGACGTGTTCCGCGAAGAACCGCTGCCCGCGAGCCATCCATTCTGGAAGACCGAGGGCATCCTGGTTCTGCCGCATCTCGGCGGCGGACACCCCGACCGCCGCGCGATCGTGGCGGAGATGTTCGCGGAGAACGCGCGCCTGTATCTCGAAGGGAAGCCGCTCAACGCCCTCGTGGACCGGAAGCGGGGTTACTAAGAGCTTTAGCCCCCCGAAACCCCTCGGAAGCGAGGGGTTTTTGGCTTTTAGAGCCTCGCTTTCTAGGGCACAATCGCACTCCTATGCTTCGGCTCCTACACGTTGCTGCGGTCGCCTGGCTGGCTATCGCCGGCGCCGCTTTTGCCGCCACGCCCGCACCGGCCGTCAACGATGAAGTGCTGGCGCCGCTCACGTCCGCCTACCTGCGCGTGGTCAAGCCCGGGCAGCAGGCGGAGTTTCACCGCGATCTCTTCACGACCGTGCTCGCGCGGGTCCAGGCCCGGCATGCGCAGGAAGTCGACATGTCGGTGCTGATGGCCGCGGCGCAGAAGACACTCGAGCCGCTGGAGCCGGGATCCGGCGAGCCGGCGGACGTATTCGTGAAGGCAGTCAACGCGGGCCTCGCCACGCTGGATCCGCACAGCCGCTACCTCGACACGCGCGCGCTGGCCCGCCAGCGCAACTCGATCACCGGCACTTTCGTCGGCCTGGGGCTGCAGCTCGAGATGGTGGACACGGTAGTGCGCATCCTGGCGCCGATCCCCAACACGCCGGCGGCGCGCGCGGGCCTGCAGAAAGGCGACGTCATCATCCGCCTCGACGACCAGCCGGTGGACGGCATGACGCTCGCGGACGCGGTTGCCCGCATGCGCGGCGAGCCGGGCACCCCGATCGAGCTGACGATCCGCCGCACCGGGCAGGACGAGCCGATCAGCGTCTCGCTGGTGCGCGAGGCGATTCGCAGCGAGCCGGTGCGCTGGCGCATGGAAGGCAGCGTGCTGGTGATACGCCTCCTCGCGTTCACGAACTCGATGTTCGCCGACATGGAAAAGGCCATTGCCGAGGCGACTGCCGAGCGCAACCCGCGCGCGGTCGTCCTCGATCTCCGCGGCAACGGCGGGGGCCTGCTGAACCAGGCGCTGCGGACCGCGGACGCTTTCCTGTCGGCGGGGGAGATCGTTTCACTGCAAAGCCGCACCGCCAACCGGCGCGTCTGGAAAGCCGACGCCAACGAGCGGCTCGCGGGCGTGCCGATGGTCATCCTGGTGGACGGCCGCACTGCTTCGGCCTCCGAGCTGGTCGCCGCTGCCCTCCAGGAAAACGGCCGGGCCATCGTCATGGGCCAGCGCAGCTTCGGCAAGGGCAGCGTCCAGGCAACGATGTCGCTCGGCGACGAGAAGGGCGCCCTGCGCCTCACCACCGCGCTCTACTACGGGCCGTCCGGGCGCACCGTCCAGCGCACGGGCGTCGGTCCGGACATCGAGCTCCTGCCCGCCCCGAACCCCGCCGCCATCCGGCGCCGCGAAGCCGACCGGCCGGCCGCGCTGCCCGGCGCGGACGAGCCGCCGCCGCCCAAGGCGCGGGTCGAGGAGACGCGCTGCATGCGCCGGAAGACCTCCGACGCGGCGATGGCCTGCGCGCTGATGTTCATCGATGCCGGCGGAATCGACAGTTTCGTCACCGCGACGGCAGGCGCGCGCGCCTCAGGGCCCCAGCAGCCCTAAAAACCTTCAGCGGCAAGGGTTTACGGGCCAGATAGTCATTGACTCGCCCGCCATAAACCTATACTGTGCGCGCTCGATGTTTCGTTTCAGTCGCTGTCGGACAGTCGGTTGCAGTCGGACCCCTTCTTTCACTTTCCAGCACATTGGGATCCTAAGCTTAGAATTCCACGTGGACAAGTTGTCGCG
>JADMIO010548896.1_pt1 | contig 68889 bp, 60 predicted proteins | sample 8958161 | NCBI WGS metagenome assembly JADMIO01 (sample SAMN16585339, study PRJNA669376) | soil metagenome | isolation source: Crop rotation soil | place: USA: Cullars Rotation, Alabama | collected 2011 | reverse complement strand
CAACTTGTCCACGTGGAATTCTAAGCTTAGGATCCCAATGTGCTGGAAAGAAACGAAACCCGCCATCTCGCTGGGATATGACCTTAAAAATCTCGATGTGCAAAAAACTTTTTACGCGTTCAATACCGTACAAAAGCTGATGCCCATCGGCCAGTTCATTGCCGGTAATCTTAATTCCAATCTTAAAATGACGGGAAGACTGGGTGAAACCATGATGCCGGATCTTGGTACATTGAGTGGCGACGGCGCATTGTTCCTGATCGATGGATTTTTGAGCAAGTTCAAACCGCTTGAAAAAATGGCCAGCACCCTGAACATCGAATCGCTGCAGGCCATTTCATTAAAAGATATAAAAACGCAGTTTGAATTTGCCAATGGAAAAGTGCTGATCAAAAAACCATTTACGGTTAAAATAAAAGATATCGAAATGGAGATCGGCGGCATGCACGGCCTCGATCAGTCGATCGATTATGTGGTGAACCTGAAAGTGCCGCGCGCCAAATTAGGAACGAAGGCAAATGCGTTGGTCGATAACCTGGCTACGCAGGCAAGCAGCAAAGGCGTACCCATTAAATTGGGCGAAACTGTCAATCTTCGTGTGAACATTGGCGGTACCCTCACCAATCCGACGGTAAAAACCGACCTGGCGAATGCGGCCGGCAGTCTCGCCGACCAGTTGAAAGACCAGGCGAAAAGTTTTGTGGAAGAGAAAAAGGCAGCTGCCGATAGTGCTGTAGCTGCGGCAAAGCAAGCCGCTAAGGACACGCTCCAGTCTATAAAGAAAGACCTGGCCAAACAGGCCCAGGAGGAGTTGAAAAAACGCCTGTTGGGCGGTAAAGACAGCACCGCCACGGCCGATACAAGCAAGAAAGATCCCAAGAAGGACGTAGAGGATAAAGCCAAGGGTCTGTTGAAAGGGTTGTTGAAAAAGAAAACAGATACCACTAAAAAGCAATAAATCCGACTTTTCCCCTATTTTTGCCGTCCTTAAAAATAACAACCCGAATAAGACTCAAGCGATTATGACTAATCTGCTCTATCTGGTCCCGGTTATGGGTGCTATAGGTTTACTCTATACTTTCATAAAGTTTAATTGGGTAGCAAAACAGGACGCGGGCTCTGATCGGATGAAAGAGATCAGCAAGTACATTGCCGAAGGTGCAATGGCTTTTCTCCGTGCCGAATGGAAAATACTGGCCTACTTCGTAGTGATAGTGGCCATACTGCTGGCTGTTATGGCCAGCGCCAACCCGCATTCCCATCCCGCCATCGCCGCCGCCTTTGTTATCGGTGCTGTGTTCAGCGCAGTGGCCGGTTATATCGGTATGCGCGTGGCCACCAAGGCCAATGTACGCACCGCCAATGCGGCCCGTACCAGCCTGCGCAAAGCCCTGCAAGTCTCCTTTACCGGTGGCTCTGTAATGGGTTTAGGCGTTGCCGGCCTGGCCGTGATCGGGCTGGGTGGTCTGTTCATCATCCTGAAAGCCATTTTCGCCCCCGAAGCAGCCGTTAATTCCGAAGAAATGGTAAGGACCATCGAGGTATTGACCGGCTTTTCACTGGGTGCCGAATCCATAGCCTTATTTGCCCGTGTGGGCGGCGGTATCTATACCAAGGCCGCCGACGTAGGCGCCGACCTGGTTGGTAAGGTAGAGGCCGGTATTCCTGAAGACGACCCGCGCAACCCCGCCACCATCGCCGACAACGTAGGCGATAACGTAGGCGACGTAGCCGGTATGGGTGCCGACCTTTTCGGATCATATGTGGCCACCGTGCTGGCAACAATGGTGCTGGGTCAGGAAGCCGTGGTGCAGGACGCTTTCGGCGGCCTATCGCTGATACTGCTGCCCATGATGATCGCAGGCGTAGGAATTATTTTCTCCATTATAGGAACCTTTTTTGTTCGCATAAGCGATACGGCAGGTATCAATACCTCCAACGTACAAAAGGCCCTCAATATGGGTAACTGGGGTTCTATCATTCTCACAGCTATTGCTTCTGTTGCGCTCGTATACTGGCTCATTCCCGAAGGAAGCATGTACCTGTTGCGCGATACAGTAGGCGGTGCAGTGGTTGAAGGCGCAAAAACATTTACACGCAATGGTATCCTCGGATCTATTGTCGTTGGTCTTGCTGTGGGAACTCTTATGAGTATTATTACCGAGTACTATACGGCCATGGGTAAGCGCCCGGTGATGACCATCGTTCGTCAATCGGCAACCGGTCATGCCACCAATGTGATCGGTGGGCTGGCAGTGGGTATGGAATCGACCTTGTTGCCGATCCTCGTACTGGCCGCCGGTATCTGGGGCTCCTATGAATGCGCGGGCCTTTATGGCGTGGGCATTGCAGCCGCAGGTATGATGGCTACCACCGCCATGCAATTGGCGATAGATGCTTTCGGTCCTATTGCGGATAATGCAGGCGGTATTGCAGAAATGAGCGAGCTGCCCAAGGAAGTGCGCGAAAAAACAGACGTGCTCGATGCAGTAGGAAATACAACGGCAGCTACCGGAAAGGGGTTTGCCATCGCTTCTGCGGCATTGACAGCGCTTGCGTTGTTCGCTGCATTCGTTGGCGTGGCAGGCATACCCGGCATCAACATTTACAAAGCAGATGTGCTGGCCGCGCTTTTTGTAGGCGGCATGATCCCATTTATATTTTCTTCATTAGCTATCCAGGCAGTAGGTAAAGCCGCCATGGCCATGGTGGAGGAAGTGCGCAGGCAATTCCGCACCATTCCCGGCATCATGGAAGGAAAGGGCAAACCCGAATACGATAAGTGCGTGGCCATATCTACCGAGGCTTCCATCAAGAAAATGATGCTGCCCGGCGCTATTGCTATCGCATCACCGATCATTATCGGTTTTGTGTTGGGCCCCGAGGCATTGGGCGGTTTCCTGGCAGGCGCAACGGTCAGCGGCGTGTTGATGGGCATGTTCCAGAACAATGCCGGCGGCGCCTGGGACAATGCCAAAAAATCGTTTGAAAAAGGTGTTGAAATAAACGGTGAGGTTTATTATAAAAAATCAGAACCGCATAAGGCATCGGTAACGGGCGATACCGTAGGTGATCCCTTCAAAGACACCTCGGGCCCTTCGATGAATATCCTTATTAAGCTGATGTCGATCGTTTCCCTGGTCATTGCTCCCACGCTGGCGCAGGTACATGGTACCGGCAAGCCGCATGCAGCAAAACAGGAAGCGAAAACGACCGTAATGGCAGGTAGCAACGACGGAGGCACAAAGATTTATGCAGCAAAGAAAATTGACAACTGAGAGCAGGCAAAAAAGTGTGGACAATGTGCAGGCAGGCTATTATCTTTGCCGTCATTAACTAAGGCACTATATCATACCAAATACCAAAGTCCCCGTGTTTCTACATGGGGACTTATTTTTTTGGCCCGGGGGTCAAAAAGAAGTAAGAGCAGGGAACATGGAATTTAGAAGTAAGAAGGGGTTCTGGTTGGAACTTCTGACTTCAATTCTTATTTCTAAATTCCAAGTTTCTTGTTCTTAATGCTCGTCTTATCTTTACTTCGTGGCTCCTGAAATACTATACTATGCGATCCCGGGCTTTCTTATCCTGCTGTTGCTGGAGGCATGGTATTCGTGGAAGGAACAAAAATCTCTGTACGAAACGAAAGATACCTGGAGCAGCCTGGCAATGGGCATTGGCAATGTGATATCAGGTTTTGTGGCAAAGCTTGTGGTGTTGGGCGCATTGGTATTCGTATATCAATTCAGATTTTTTACGCTCGGTTATGCATGGTGGGTATGGGTGCTGGCATTTTTTGCCGATGACCTCTCCTACTACTGGTTTCATCGCGCCTCACATCATGTGCGCTGGTTTTGGGCCTCGCATGTCATTCATCATTCTTCGCAGCATTATAATTTGTCCACGGCATTGAGGCAGACTTGGACGGGCAACCTCACCGGCACTTTCCTGTTCTGGCTATGGATGCCATTGGTCGGCTTCGATCCGATCATCGTGATGCTGATGCAGCAGATCAGTCTTATCTATCAATTCTGGATCCATACGGAGGCCGTGCATAAGCTGCCGCGGCCGGTCGAGTATATTTTCAACACGCCTTCTCACCACCGCGTGCATCATGCCCGCGACCTGAAATACCTTGATAAAAATCATGCGGGCATATTGATCATTTGGGACAGGATGTTCAACACCTTCGTAGAAGAAGAGGAACGTCCCACTTATGGCTTAACGAGGAATATAAGCACCTATAACCCGATTATGATAGCATTCCATGAATGGGGGGATATGTTTAGGAAAATGGCCCGGGCCGGCTCGCTGAAAAATGCCATCAATTACCTTGTAAAACCACCCGGCTGGAGCCATGACGGAAGTACAAAAACGACAAAGCAGCTCCGGGATGAAAGCTGAGCCTTGCCGCCCCACCCGGCATACGGCCGTCCATTGAATATGCCCCACGGAAAAATTATCATGATTTATATTGTGTTAACAAAACATTACGAAATATGTCGTAAATTGGGGGCAAATGTTGTTTCTATATGCCAACTATTAAGAATATTAAACCAACTGAAAGCGAGCTGGAAATACTACAGGTTCTGTGGGAAAAAGGACAGGCCAGCGTTCGCGATGTGCATGAAGAATTGCTGAAAACAAAGGAAGCCGGGTATACCACCACCCTCAAGCTGATGCAGATCATGCATGAGAAAGGACTGGTAAAGCGTGATGATTCCATAAAGACGCATATCTACCAGGCAGCAGTCAGCAAGGAAAAAACACAAAAACATTTGCTCGGAAAAATGATCGACACGTTGTTCGGAGGCTCACCCACTCAACTGGTAATGCAGGCACTGGGTAATCACAAAGCTTCTGACATCGAAATTGAAGAGATTCAAAAATTGCTTGACAATTTGAAAAAACAGTAACGGATGAACTTCATTAACCAATCTGCTTTTCTTAAAGCGTTGGGATGGTCATTACTGGACAGCTTATGGCAAATGGGATTGATGTGGCTCGTGTATGTGTGCCTGACTGCAAACGGTAAAAAATTCCAGGCGCGTCAACGTCACACCATTGCCATGCTATCGCTTACCGGGGGATCATTATGGTTCATTGTTACTTTAGTTATCAACTTTTATAAGGCCGCTGCTTCGCCCGAGATCGTTACTGTTTATCTCAGCACCGGCGAACAATTTTCACAACAACCTCTGATAGCGCGCATCGCCGCTTTTTTCGAGCCGGGCCTGCCCTATTTATCGGTTGCTTATCTTGGTGTGGCCTGTTTTCTTTTCCTTCGTTTTTATGGTCACTATTATCGCACACGCCAGTTGTATACTACCGGCATTCAGAAAGCACATCCTGAATGGCGCGTATTTCTACAACAGGCATTGCAACACATGGGTATCAAAAAGAAGGTGACCATCTGGTTTTCTTCTTTGGTCGATACGCCGCTTACCCTGGGTTTCTGGAAACCCGTCATCTTATTACCGGTTGCTGCCGTGAATCACTTAAGCATCCAGCAGGCAGAAGCAATCATTCTTCATGAGCTCAATCATATCAGTCGCAACGATTACCTGGTGAACCTGCTGATCGCCTGCACCGATATCATTTTATTCTTCAATCCTTTTACGCGTTTCCTCACCGGCATCGTGCGCAAAGAGCGCGAGCACAGCTGCGACGACCTGGTGTTGCAGTTCCGCTACGATCCCACGGCTTATGCAAAAGCGTTGCTGACACTGGAGCAGAATCGCTGCGGCGCAACTTCATCGCTGGCACTCGCCGCCACGGGCAGGAACCAACAGTTTTTACTGAACCGCGTTAAACGCATTTTATCCAAAGAAAATACCAGTGCCCCGGTACCGCAGCGCATGATCGCATTTTTATTGTCCGCCCTGCTTATCGGTTTTATTGGTTTGTATAATCCGGGAAAAATTATTACGCGTACCATCGACGATGTACGCACTCCGCTGGCAAGTACGGAAACGCCTTTCATGAGTTTCCAGACCCCGCCGGCAGCCCCGCATGAAGCTGAAACCACTCCAGCTCCTGATGCCAATAAGGAAGAGCACCATAAAACAGTGAAGGCAGCAAAAGAAGATAAAGAAGATGCCACGGAAAGGGAAAAGATCGAAGACCTGATCGAGCTGGCTGCCGATGTTAAATTAGCCGCGATCACTGATAAGCTGGAAGAATTTCCGCAGATGGCAACATTTGCCAATGCATGGCAGACTGTAGACTTCGCCTTCCAGGAAGCAGCATCGGCCACTGCACCGGTTGAAGCATATACACAGGTATATCCCTTCGTTCCCAACAGCAGCTTTTCTTACCAGGTGATGGAAGATACCACGCTGCCGAAGAAATATATCATGACCTACACCGAGAAGAAAACTAAAGAAGCTGTTGACAAAGCTGTGCTCGCGCTGCAGGCCATCGACTGGAAAAAACTCGAGAAAGAGCTCAACAGCGGGTCTCAAAAAGTCGATATCATAAAACTGCAAATGGAAATCGAGAAAGCCCTGAAGGAAGTTGACTGGAAAAAACTGGACGAAGAAGCGCAGGCTAAATTGCTGGCGGAAGAAGACCAGGCAAGGCAGGAAGCATTCCGCATACAGTTAGGCAACTACCAGGCAGAGCGCGCCCGCAAACAGGAACAGATCAAGGCGGCTCAACAACAGGTACTGCTCGATCGTTTGGCCCAGCATGAAAAGCTGAAAAATACGGAAGTACAAAGCACTACCACCACTACAGGATGTACAGGTAATACAAAAGCTAAATCTGCATCAAAGGCTACTACTGTAAAAAAGAAGAAGATCGTTCACATCTAATTTGTTCCAAAAGAAATGGTCCTGTCTGGCTTGATGGTGGCCGTCACTCCTATTCCCACATCAGTGAGCGGGATTGAAATGCTATAATTTATATTTATTGAATCGGCGTAATAACGCAGGGAAGGAGGAAACATGACTGCATATTCCTTTAAATGATCTTCGAGTACTTTATTAAAATCGCTCTTATTGATTTCCCTGTCTATTATCGTTTCATTGTTCTGCGAAATTTTTAGAGATGAAGTAAAATTGTGCGTTACGAAGTTCTCCAGCCCATACATTCCTACATATTTTTTCGGTACGGTAATAGCGCTATCCATTTTACAATGGTATCGAAACTGACTGCTGCATTATTGCAAGCCATTAATTGGGCAAGGATTACCAGGAAGAGTAAAGCTTTCTTCATCAGGCTAAAAATACAAAATCCCGCCGGAGGCGGGATTTGTGTTCGCAGTTGGTATTGGTTACGCAGACATTACCATACATTCTTCGGGCACCAGTCTCCATATTTGTTGCCGATCGTAAGACCGACAAGGATTTCGTGGGTGCCTCTACTTACCGTATTGAGATTGGAAGTAGTGTAATCATAAGAATACCCGATGTTCAGGGTATTGGAAATATTCACCCCCAGCATTCCGGCAAATCCATCACCCGTTCTGTAACTCGCACCGATCCATGCCAGGTCAAGATATTGGAGTTTAGCGTTGATATCTGCCTGAACCGGCAATGGCCTTATGTACTTCACCAGTACAGATGGTATCAGGTTGAATTCTTCTGTTACCAAAAAGCGATAACCGGCTGTTGCAAATAAATGTGGTACGAACTTTCCATCTTCTGTCCTTCTAACTTCATTATCTGAAAAAACCACTTTTTGCGGAATGATCTGTTGCGCCGATAATCCTATAAAAAAATCCGCCGAATACAGGTACAACCCCGCATTAAAGTCGGGTTTGAAATTATTGATTTGTCCACTGGTAAACACGGCCGGGTCAACCGGGTTAGCCGGCCCGAAATCCAGCTTACTGGTATTCAGGCTCAGGTTCGTGAAGCCCGCGCCGAAACCGGCGGCGAGGCTGGTACGTACTCCTATACCGATGTGATAAGCGTACGTAGCATAAGCAGAAAAGGCGTTTAATGGTCCGGTACGGTCGTTGATGATCTGTAGACCTATACCGTGGTGAGGCTCAGCGGCAGTGTAATCTTCCCAATAGCTTCTTCCACGAGGGTTTTCCCCTGGTACGCGATATGATGTGGGTGAGGTTCGGTAGTCTCGTTTTCCGATAGCACCGTGAACGGTTGCATAAGTCGTGACCGGGGCTCCCTCTAATCCTACCCACTGATGCCGGTGACTCAGCTTAACGTCCACATAGTTTTCTATCCCTGTCAGGGCCGGATTCAGTATGTACTGGTTCAAGACATACTGTGAATAATGTGGTTTTTGTTGTGCCTGGAGGGAAAAACTCAATATCCCCAACCCCGCCAGCAGCGCCATTCTCTTCATAAACGTTTTGATTTTTGAGCAGGGCAGACACAACTGTCCTTGGTTAGACAAACACAGTTGCGGAGTTGCTGCAACAATCTGAAAAAAGTTTCATTGATCCTCAGAAACTACCTGATGATCGTCACAGACCCGGCTTCTGTCTTCCTGCCATTATGTGGATTTATGATATAGTAATAGGTCCCAAGCGGTAAAGGATTACCATTAATCCGCCCATCCCATGGCCTGCCATAGCCCACTGAATAAAATACCCGCTGGCCATTCCGGTTGTAGATATCTACCGTACAATCGGGATATGCGTCCAGGTATTTGATTACCCAGGTATCATTGATACCATCGCCATTGGGTGTAAATGCATTGGGAATAATGGGTTTGCGCAGCACCTTCACAAAAACCCGGTCGCTGGCGGTACAGCCTTCGGCGCTGGTCACGGTAAGCGTGTAGGTAATATCTTCCAGCGGCGTAACCTTTGGCGTGGCTATCGTGGCCTGGTCGAGCCAGGTGCCCGGCGTCCACAAATACTGCGTGATATTTCCCTGCGCCTGCCCATCTAATGTTGCCGATCCATCTTCGAGCACGCGTTTATCGGCGCCCGCGCTTATTCCCGGTGTGGGATAAACCTGTTGTTGTTGCTCCTTATCTGTCGAACAGCCATTCTCCGCCACAAAATGATAACGAAGCGTGTGAAAACCCGGACCCGATATCGATGGGTTGAATATTCCCTGCGGCGAAATTCCAGGACCGCTATATGTTCCGGTTCCCACAAAATTGAATATCTCGGTGGCCGCGGTTATATTAAATGGTGTCAACTCTTCGCAAACCGGCGTCAATGCCGCAAACAAAATTTCAGGGCTTGCTTTTACCGTGATCGTTTTTACCTGCTGACTCACGCAATTGATTCCCGAGTAGGAAACATAACGCACCTGGAAATCTTTTGAGCGCGGGTTTCCGAAATCAGGATATTTATGAGCATACACTTTTCCCGGCGCCGGCTCTTCATCAACTGTTTTAATAGTTGGATCGTTTAGATAATCCCAATAAATTTCAACCCTCACTATACTTCCGAAATCAACCGTCGATTGATCATGCACAGCAACCTCTTTATTGGAACAAAGACTCGCGGCATCATGCACCACAAAGCCAGCCTGGGGAACAGATCCATTTACAGTAAATGATTTTTCGAGTTTGTCCGAACAACCGTCTTTGCTGGTCACGGTCATGGCGAGTGTATATATGCCGGTTGCCGTATACTTATGTTGCGGGTTTTTCAGCAATGAAGTAACGCCATCGCCAAATTGCCAGAGATAAGTGAACTGCGCTTCGCTGTCATCAGCAATGGCGCTGCTGTCCGTGAACTGCGCAAAAGGATCGGCCAGGCATACCTCGGGCGTTCCGAATGCAGCCTGCGGTAAATGATGAATAGTTATATCAATGGTATATGGCAAACTAATACAACCCGCGCTGCTTTCAGTAACGAGCGAGACGGTGTACACGCCGGCCGAATCATACACATGTTTTACATTTCCCCCCGTAGTACTTTCTATAGTAGTACCATCGCCAAAATCATAAGTCCATTTTACTATGGTCGCATTCTGCACTGTAGACTGATCGGTAAAACTGATCTCTCCTTTTTCGCAAGTGATGGCGCTGTGCGTAAACCGCGAAACCGGCGGGTAAGCGATCGTTATGGCTCTTGATATGGTATCGGACAAACAACCTACGTCGGTGATAGCCGCATGTCTTATCGTATATGTGCCCGCCGCGCTAAATTTATGCAATGGATTATCCTGCAGGCTGATCCTATCGGCGCTGGCATCGGAAAAATTCCAGTACCAATGTATCAATGGCCTGCCCAGTCCGTCTGTTATATCGGTAAAGGCCACGCTGTCGGTAGAACAGTTGTTCAGGCTGTAACTGATCTCGGCCTTTGGCCTGTCGAAAATCTCCAGGTCATAATCTATCTGTTGCTCGCCGCTGCAACCATCCACGGTCGGGTTGATCACAAGCAGTGAAATGGGGTAGGTGCCTATATTATCGATGCGATATGATTTGTCGAGCCGGTAGCGGTAGATCGTTCGCCCGTTTACCACCCAGCTTGAATCGTATACCGGTGTTTCTACAGTAGTATCCTGGAACAAGCCATTGAACCGCCAGGTGATCTTCAGCGGCTGATAGGGAAAAGTAATACTGAACTTAAAGGGAGAACGCACGCAACCCGCCGGGAAATTCACGGTGGCATAATCGTTCTTGATGGTCACAAACTGGTACAGGTCCTTCAGGTTGGTGCCTGCCGAATAGCCATAGCTTTCCGCATTACCATAACCATAACTGATGGCATTGAATGGCGTATCGGAATTAATGGTATGGGTACCCGAGCTCACCGGTATTTGCGCATAAGCATAGCCGGGGGCATTGGGATGTGGTTTAAATGAAGTACCAAAAGGCGTACCGTCTATTTCAAAATTATCGAGGGCCGCGGGCACATTTTTCAATACCACGTTAATGAAATGCTGGTTGATATTGGTGTTTATGAAGGGCTGCATTGAATTGAGGGTAACATGGGTTACCGTCTGCTCAACCGGGTTGAGGTAAATCATTTCAGGATCGCCGTCTCCGCTGTTGCCGCTGCAACCTTGCGTGGTCAGGTATTGCGCCACCAGTATCGGTTTGTCGGAAGTAATATGATTAGGAATGTCGGACCCCTGGATGGTGGTATACCTGCCGTTGACAAAACTGGCGGCCGCCATTTCAACGCCATTCAGGAAAACACGGGCGGTTGGATCCGACTTGAATATTCTATAATAATTATACTGGCTGATGTGGTTAGGCTCATTGATGCTTGGAACAGTGATATAGGTCTTGCCCCAGGTGGAAGTGCTGTACATCTGCTGGTACAGGTTGTCGGAGGTGCCGGCGCCGCCACAGCCGATGGCTATCTTTCCGCTTCCGCAAAACACTGCCAGTCTTTTACAGCCCGAACCATTGTTGATTGACCGGATGGATGAGCCGGTAAGGTCTTCGGCGGCCAGCACCTGGTATACCTGTCCCTGCTGCAGCGAAACGGTAAAAGGCGTTCCTGCGCCTCTTCCGCCAAGGGTGTTGCGGGCGGGAATAATTTCAACAGTGGTTGTTCCGGTGTCGGCGGCTATCGCAAAAAAGTATGAATAGGATGCGGCCGGTTCATTGCTGACCTGGTCGAAATTGATGGAATAATATTCGCGGCCCAGCGTGTTGGTAGGCAGGCAAAGTGTGGCTCCCGAAATAGCATTTACATAAATAAAACTGTAGACGACCACGGGACGTTCTGCCGTGACATGAATACCTGTGTTGGACAAACCTTCGTCTGTAAGTGCGGCCGAGCGGGGAATATTTATGGTGACGATCTGGTTGGCGGTAACATTGAATGACTGGCTGAAGCCGGTGCCGGCCACGGTCACCTGGCCCTTGGTGTTTACGTCGGAGGTGATGTACAATTGCATCGTCTCCGGAGCACCGCCAGTGATCATGCGCACATGGTTTCCATACCCTATCCAGAAATCTTTTCCTTTATTGGTAAAATCCTGTGAGCGGGAAATAGTAATCACATGTAATACCAGAATTAGGAGAAGCAGTCTTCTCATTCGCACAGTTTAAAGTTCGGGGCACGTCGAGGGTATGCAATATAAGGATAAAATCTGCGAGGCTGCAGGCTCAAATGGGTATTTTGGCAGACTTCAGTATTTCTACGGATTGGCGGCCCGCACAAAACAGCAGGTCAAGGATGGACAAATGAGGTATGAAACCGGTCCGGTCTTCGAATACCTGGCGGTAGCGGACCGGTTCGGGGAATTCCAAATTTATAGTCCGCGGCAGGAGTTTATTTCGCCAGTCGAGGAATTCCAGGGGCTCGTATTGGGGTTGGAATTCTGAGGGATTTTTTCCAGGTTGGAGTTCTGAGTCGTCCTTCCCGGACTGGAATTCTGAGGGATTTTTTCCAGGTTGGAATTCTGAGTCGTCCTTCCCGGACTGGAATTCCGAGGGATTTTTTCCAGGTTGGAATTCTGAGTCGTCCTTCCGGGACTGGAATTCTGAGTTGTTTTTCCCGGATTGGAATTCTCCCGTAACAGTCGTCCTGACCTCCGCCTCCAGTTTTTCCATCAGCCAGTTCCAACAGATCATATTCCAATCCACCAGCCATTCCACCCTCCGGCGGTATAGTTCCTCCAGGTCGTGTTTGTAGAATTCGAACCAGGGCGAGCGGTTATAACAGCTGGTAATGGTTTTCCAATGCTGCCCCTGCCAGTCCGTTTTGTTGTCGATCCGGACCTCCTTCGATGGCCTCCGCTGGTTGCGCCCTTCCACCAGGGGAATGCTCAGGTTCACCTTTCCCGCGCCCCCGGCCAGCACGCAGCGGTTGCGAAAACTCATTTTTCGATACTCGTCATATATATCAAATTTGACATTTGAGAATTCTACTATCTTTTTAATTAAGATAACAGGAGGAAAATATTGGAATTCAACTAATACAGTCATAAAAAATTAGTCCATTTAGTATTGGATGCATAGATATGCCTGGTCCAGCAAAATTTCATTTTTCCAGTGTTGGAATTCTAAAAAATTAAATGAATTAACCAGCATAAGAATATTGTGAATTAGAATTTTAATTGAAATAAAAGATGCTAAAAATAATAGGCTACTATCTTGCGCAAATTTTCCAACTTAGGGCCGACTAAACCTAAATAGCTTAGCAAACAAATTTCTAAAATTACAGGGAATTATATACAAGTTCCCACAAAGGTTTTCCACAGATTTTAGCAATCCGGACAGCCAGGTTACTTCCACGCTTCCCCCGGAATTAATACTCCCACATCGTTTACTAAAAAACTTATAACCCGCAGAAATGGCAGCTTTCAAAAATTTAAAGGAGTTGATGACCCGGCTTTCGGATGAAAAGGTTTGCCGCGTCTACCTCGAACAAATCCGCTGGAATGGTTCGCCGGTCTGCCCTTTTTGCTCAAAAGCGAACCCGTACAAATTGAAGGATGGGAAAACGTACAGGTGCAAGAACAGGGAATGCCGCAAAGATTTCACGGTGACGGTGGGAACGATTTTCGAGAACTCCAAAGTTGACCTGTCCACATGGGTAGCGGCCATTTATTTGGTGACAGCGCATAAGAAAGGGATTAGCTCCTGCCAGTTGGCCCGCGATCTCGGAATTACTCAAAAGACAGCCTGGTTTGTCCTGCACCGCATCAGGTACATGATGGGTGAAAAATCGGCGATTGAATTAGATAATACGGTTGAAGTGGATGAAGTATATGCCGGTGGGAAATGGAAGAACCGCAGCAAATATAGGCGCAAGCTACAGGCCGAGGGTTCGATACCTGACGACAAAATACCGATCATGGGACTGGTTCAAAGGGATGGCAAAGCCACGTTGCAAGTGATCAAGAATACGGAAACCTTCAAGGATTTGGTGCATAGTTATGTAAAGCCATCAGCCACAATTATTACCGATGCGCACCTGTCCTACCGGGGATTGGCCCAAACCCACAGCGGCCACGTTATCGTTAACCATACCGAAAATCAATATGTGGATGGGATATATCACACCAATACAGTGGAAGGGTTTTTCTCCATGCTCCGCCGCTCCATCTATGGCATCTACCACCATTGCAGCCCCAAGCATTTACAGAAATACTGTGACGAAACTTCTTTCCGCTACAATTCTCGCAAAATAAAAGACAGCGATAGGTTTGTTAGTGCCCTGGCTCAATCCGAGGGACGACTTACGTATAAAAATTTAATTAAAAAACCGTAAAAACACCCAAAATATGAGCACACGCAATAATTTATCTTTAAGATATTCACTTAACCCTTCCCTCAAAATGTCTAAAGTAAATTTAGATGCCCTCATCCGAAGGCAGGATTTTGCTACTAAAGGTACTGGCGAAAAAAGTACAAGACAATTTGATAACATTAGTATTCTCGCCTTGGAGACCGGATTATTATTACCATTACTGCGTAAGCCAGACTTCCAAAGAGAAACCAGCGAATGGGATAAAAAAAACATCTTGGAACTTTTGCAAAGTCTCTTTAATGACGACCTGATTCCCTCAATCATTCTTTGGCAAAGCGAAAGCAATCATTATGTAGTATTAGATGGAGCGCACAGACTTAGCGCACTTATTGCTTGGCATTTGGATGATTATGGCGACAGAGAAACGTCCTTAGTTTTTTATGATCATGATATTAGCCCGGCTCAATTGGAAATGGGGGTAATAACAAGGGAATATATTAATAAACATATCGGTTCTTACAAAGAAATAAAAGCATCCCTAACCGCAGCACATCCTAATCCCAAACATTTGCAAATAGCTAAAAAATTAGGGGTAGGTATTCCAGTTCAATGGCAGCATGGGGATTCGGATAAGGCCGAGCAATCATTTTTCAAAATTAACAAACAAGGCGCGCCACTTAACCCCACAGAGAGAAAACTTTTACAGTCAAGAAAAAAGGCTAATTGTATCGCCGCCAGGGCAATAATGAAAAGAGGTAAAGGTTATAAATATTGGAAAAGTTTTAGCGATGAAGTTCAGGAAAGAATTGGAGAATTAGCAACCCAAATACACGATGCGTTATTTCTTCCGCCATTGACAGACAAAAATGATCGAATAAGAACATTGGATTTACCTGTTGCCGGAAAGATATTATCCGCACAAGCCTTGCCATTATTATATGATTTTATCACATTGGCAAACAATTTAGATTTAAAAAGCTTGAAAGATGACAATAATGGTAATCAAACTCTTGAAATATTACAACGAACCAAGGAAATAGCATATAGAATAAACAGTAAAATAACAAATTCATTGGGACTTCATCCAGCAGTATACTTTTATAGTAGCCTTGGTCGTCACCAGCCTACTGCTGTACTGGCCGTTGCGGCCTTAGTTATGGATTTTGAATCATTGAACTATTGGAGAACTTTTACCTTAATAAGAAAAGAATTTGAGGAATTTCTTATAACCTATAAGATATTTGTAAATCAAGTAACAAAAAAATTTGGCAGTGGCACTAAGGGACACGAACATTTGAAAGATTTGTTTTGGTTTATTATTAAACTATTAGTAGATAAAAAGAATGAAGATCAAATTCTAACAGCTTTAGCTACTGATAATAATTTTAAGTTTTTGAATAAAAATGATACGGAAACTGAAACAACTACTAAAAAGTTCTCCAAGTCCATAAGTTCAGGTTTATGGCTAAAAGAACATTTACCGTCTAAAATCCGTTGCCATATTTGTAAAGGTCACATACCAAACAATGCTATTACCGACGATCATTTGGTTAGAAGAAGGGAAGATGGAGTAGGATCGTTATCCAATGGGAAAATTAGTCACCCTTATTGCAATAATATCTATAAACGATAACCCAACCTGGCAGCGGTTAATTGGTCGGCTTTCTTTTTCTGCTTTTCTTATCCGCTGCATGCTGGTTGCAGACCAGCTCCATGATCTTAATTTCCGGCACATCGAGCAGCGCCGCCAGCCTAAACAGGTCATCCACAAAGAAGCGGCCATTGTTATCAATCACGCGGTTGATCCTTGTACTGTTCAGGCCCAGGTCGGCAGCTATAACGGATTTGGGTAGCGTATCAAATATCTCATTGAACGTTTTCAGGTAGCCACCCAAAATTAGTTTTTGAACAACGCTATACCGTTTATCCTTAGCCATTTTCAAATAAAGGGACAAAAGGTTAACGGTTCTTTAAAAAAGTACTAAAAGTATTAAATAAAAGTACTATAAATAGTATTTAATAGTAGCATTAGTACTATTTTATAATCCGATTAAACCTTTTATCTTTCGGTCTAATAGGATAAGGTTTAATGGTTATTGGTATCGAAATTAGTAGCGCATTGGTAAAGCTGCCCTGGTCGATGGTGATGCGGGGCAGCCTTTTTAAACCGTCTTTTGGTAAGCAGCTTATAAACCGTTCTCCATCCATGTCCCGGCCATAGCGCCGGGATTTTTATTAGAAAAAAATAAAGTAACTTTGACGGCCTGATGGTCAAAGTTAATGAAGATCAAACATTTGCAATTTTATTGACCTGAGATTCACTAAATTGTTTTATGGCCGAAACACCTGAAATATTAGAACTGAAATTTGCTGGGGGTGGGGTAAGCCCAGAAACGGTTAAGCCGTCCGAGATCGCGCATCTCATAGAGAACTTTGAACGCATTGTACTACTTCAGGCTAAGGCAATGGAGCCAGGAATAGATACTGATGAAGTCTTAGTTGCCTTTCATAAGTTGGATGACAAGAGCCTTGACCTAATTTTCAAAACTGTAAAGGTTAGACAAATAATACTGAATAGCTACCTGCTCATAGCCTCATCTTTTGCAACTGGTGACTATAGCCAAATACATAGATCAGCAATTGGGCCACTGAAGGATATAGTCAAATTTTCAAAAAGACACAATTGTGAAGGAAGCTTTAAGCATAACGATGCGGTGATCTCTACTTTTAATCCCGAGAGCGAAATTGAATACAACCTTCAAAACACGGTAAAAGGTCAAACTACCATTTACGGCAAAATCATACGCATTGGAGGCGAAGAGCCTAAAATCCATTTCAGAATAAATGAAGAGGAAAAGCTAATCTTTGATGTAGATGAGCAACAAGCAAAAAAATTGTCCCCAAAACTATACGAATTTATAGGGCTAACCGGTACCGCTACATGGAACTCAATTAACTTAACTATTGATAACTTTAAAATTGATGCTATAATCAATGTAGATACCAGCAAGCCTTATTCAGACACATTTTCAGAGCTAAAAGGTATAATTGGGAAATACTGGGATGAGATCGAGGATATAGATAGCTACATCAACTGACTGCAATGAACACAATAATTTCGATTGACAGCCATACGTTCATTTGGGGGATTAGAGGCGTAGCCACGCCCGGTCAAGGCGATAAAATTCAGCGTGCAAAAGATTTCTTTAACTGGGTTGACCAAAAAGGATTGCAAATATTGTTACCTGCGCCAGTGCTGGCTGAGGTGTTAACTCCAGTACCAGCAGCAGACCAGGCAAAAGTACTGGCCCTGATCGACAAGAGATTTATGGTTGCGCCATTCGATTATGCTGCCTCTGTGAAATGCGCCGAACTACTATACAAGTCATTCAATGATGCTGACAAGATTCAATATCGGGCCGATAATGCAGTTCCGAGACAAAAAATGAAATACGATTGCATGGTTGCCGCAATATGCATTACCCGCAAAGTAGCAACATTATATACTGAGGATGCCGATATCACAAAATTTTCGGACGGGCAATTGATTATTAAGCCGCTGCCAAAAATAAATCCACCAGGAACCCAATCTGATTTATTTAAAGACCTAAAGGCATCATGATGAGCAAATCCAAAAAAAGGGACAAAACAGCAAAGAAAGACGCGCCGGTGCGGACAACTTTAGGATTCGAGGAGGCACTAAAAAAGGCGCTCAATACACCCCTGCCAAAAAAACAGAAACAGGACAAGAAACCCCGCAGCTAACCCATGCTTTGCTAAAGCCTTTATCCCCCTTCTACAGTTGTAGTTTTACCCTTTTCTTGAATGGTTGATTTTACTAATACCTGAAAACTTAAAAGATTGAGTTAAAATGGCTGGTGGGAAGATGTATATAATCCCCAAATTACAACCCCATTTTTGGCCGCAAAAATTTATCTGGTACATTGCGGCCCATTAAACCGACACGATGAAAAAATGGACCGTATGGGCTCTCCTGCCCCTCCTTTTGATTGGCTGCGCCAAACCAACCGGCTTCGATTACCTGGGCGTGCAAAATGTAAAACTGGTGCAGTTCGGTTTGAAAGAATCGACCGTTGCGGTGGATGTGGCCTATTTCAATCCCAATAAATTTCCGGTGACCATGAAGCGGGCCGAGGTCGATGTGTACGTCAACAACAATTATTTTGGCAAAACGACGCTGGATTCGACCATCAAAATTCCCGGCCGCGATACTTTCCATTTGCCCGTACTTTTAAAAATGAATATGAACACAACGGTCATGCAGTTGATCCAAACCCTGCGGCAGGGACAGCAGGAGGTGCTGGTAAAAATGGATGGAAAAGCGCGCATCGGCCGCGGAGGATTTTTTATCAACTACCCCATCAAATATGAGGGTATGCAGAAATTGAGTTTTTAAATTCCCATCATGATATTTCCAGGCCTGGTTGGATTAGCGATCATCGCCCTCTTCATTTTCACCGGCAAGGGCAGCCGGCTTTACAAATGGCAACGACTTGGCGTTAGCGCGTTTTGTATGATCCTGGTCCAGGTGGTCACGATTTATTTCGGAACCATGCTGGTAAATATTTATTTTTCCCCTGAAGAAGACATTCACTACGTTTTCTACGCAGCTTTTATTATTTCGGTTTATCTAAGCCTTTTTGCCTCCAGCAAGCTGGTCAGGCAGCATTAAATTTTTTAAAACAACCTGTTCGCGGGACAGCCCACCTTCTTGTCGCGTTTATAGGTAGGCAGGCCGGCTATTCGTTTATACTGATCGATAAATGAGCGAACGGTAATCGTGAAAGCAGCATAATAATACCCGTCTTTATATTTTGCACTGCCGCGGCTGCTCTTGGCTGCCGGGTATGGGCCACTGCCCACTTCATCGCCGCGCCAGGCCAGGTTCACGGCCGATTGTCCGCGCGCTGCAAAGAGTGCCGCCTCGTCGTAATAATCGCCGCTTACATCGTCTAAATAGTCGGTAAAGGTCTTACGATACCCAAATTCCAATCCTATGCGTATATCCTCGTTAACGACGTATAAAGCGCCCAGCCCGATGGGTATGTTCAATTGCATCAGCTTATAAGGCTTTGCTCCGTCCGGCAGGCCCTGGCCTTCGGTGGTCAATGGCTGCAGGTATGCCTTTCCCCCGTTTTCGTCGTAAGTAAAAGGCTTGAAGCTAAATAAACCTACCCCGGCAAAAACATAGGGCGTACACCAATTATAATTCAGGTTGAGAATATTGTATTGTGCGCTCAGCTCCCATTCGAAAAGATTGGTGGCAAAACTCAGGTTACGCGCCTTCATTTTGTCATTGCCATCCTTATCATCCGCCGCCAGCGAGGAAAATGAAAAATAGGTACGCGCGGTGAAATGTTCGGTAAGATCATAATGCGCGCCAAGCGAGCCAAGGAACTTGGCCTTCTTCATGGTTAGGGCCTTTGCCTGCAGGTCGCCCTGGTAGTTTGCCAGTCCTGCACGCACCGCAAAGTGAAAGTTCTGCGCAGCAAGGGTAAAGGGTAGGCTGCTCAAAAGCAGAAGTATGTATCTCATAGCTTTTCTATTAGGATAAGTGATTCTAAAAGTTTGTAATGCAACGTTTAAAACGCGAAAAAAGGCATTTTATTTTCCTGTATCTTGTTCCCATTATGAAACTATTCAAGGTCAGGCCGGGCATTGTCATTGAAGACGATAACAGCAACTTCTTTCTGCTTGAACATGTTAGCTGGGATGAGTTTGTGAATGACGATAAGCTGTACGGGAAAATGAAGTCCATTACTCATACTCAGAAGCCTGTTCCCGAGGCCGGCGATCTGATCGCTTCGGCTATTATGCCACCGGTGCAAAGCCAGGAGTTATGGGCTTGTGGCGTTACTTATATCCGCAGCAAAGAAGGCAGGCAGGAAGAAAGCAAGGCGGCCGGCGGCGGCGACTTTTATGCACGCGTATATGAAGCCGAGCGTCCCGAAGTTTTTTTCAAAGCAACGCCGCATCGCATAGTAGGTTATGGTGAAAAAGTAAATATCCGCAAAGATTCTACCTGGGACGTTCCCGAACCGGAACTGACGCTGGTAGTAACTGCTTCCGGAAAAATTGTGGGTTATACAATCGGAAATGATATGAGCTCGCGCAGTATCGAGGGAGAAAATCCTTTATACCTGCCGCAGGCAAAAACATATGATGCCTGCGCCGCGCTCGGGCCATGCGTGTTCGTAACAGAAGAGGCGCTTCCTTCAAATACCGTTATAGCGCTTGAGATCTTAAGAAACGGAAAGCAGGCATTTCATGGTACCGTAGGTCTCGACCAGATGCGCCGCACGCCGCAGGAGCTGGTATCATTTGTATTCCGTGAGTGCAGTTTCCCCAATGGCTGCCTGGTGATGACAGGAACGGGTATAGTACCTGGTCATGATTTTACCCTGAAACCAGGTGATGAAATCCGTATCACGATAGATCATATCGGAACGCTGGTGAATACCGTGAGATAATTATTCGTTCTGCCATTGGAAGGCAAAATAAGTACAGGCGCCCCTGCCGGTATTTTTCAATGCATGCGCAATATTCGAATTCAGGAAAACAACATCTCCCGTTTGAAAGCGTAAAAAATTATCGCGGCCGATCTGCATGGTGGCATCCCCCTGTATCATCAGGATTATTTCCTCGGCCACATGCGTATGCGGGTCATGGCTTTTTAATCCTTCGTTCAGCGTGGTCACATGCATTTCATATCTTTTCATCATTGCGGTGGGACGTTCGAAAAACCGGCGTACGCCGCCTTTATCATGAGGTGTGAAAGCAACATTTTTATAATCGATCATAAATGAACCGCCCGCATCTTTGGCTCTTGCTGCATCCGCCGGCAGTTTTGCCTTGTATTTAATAACATAATATGTGGCCGGTGTTTCACCTGCATTATTAAATCCATGCTCATCGCCCGGCATGGCCATGGCAACAGAGCCCGGTCCTAATTCTTCGGTTTTATCATTGATAGTTACCCTAAGCCTGCCGTTTTTTACAATGATCAGCTCTTCGGCATCCGCATGCACGTGCGGCGGATGCGGCGACTTGCCCGGTTCTATTGTGGTGACATGTATTTCGAGGTCCTGTAAGGAATGCGTATACCCCTGGAAAACCTGTCGTCTTTCCCTTGTTTCCTCTTTCACAGGCTTCAGATTTTTCCAGCTATATACCCAGGTTTTCACCGAATCCGACTGGCCGGCGGTGGTCACCGATATAAAAATTCCGAGCAATATGAGTAATGGTTTCATATATTATGGGCTTATCCTTTTAACGAAACGGCTGCCTTCGAATTGTTCCATATCAAAACCCGATATCTTTCCCGCCGCATCTTTTTTGAAATGAACGTTCAGGAATTGTCCTTTTAAATAAAAATCATTTTCGGTGGCGGCAGTCAATGCAAACCGGTTATTATCCGGCGTAATGGCCACCAGTTTGCCGCCTTCGCCCTCGAACCGCAGCGTATCATTTCCCATTTGATAGCTGCCCGAAAGGTTTTTTAAAACGGCTGCCGATAAATCCAGTGACGGTCTTGCAAAAACCCATTGCATGCCACGCGCATATCCTTCAGCCTTTGTCCCCGAATGACCGATGTTATCGAGAATGCGCGTCTGCAATTCAAGGCCCTTGTAATTTCTTGCATTCAAATGTTCGACAAATTGTTCAAATGGTTCCGGATGTTCCAGTTCGCCATGCGCCATGTACAGTCTTGCATTCAGCGGAACTTTTTTATCCGCAAATCGCTTTTCATATTCATAAATAATACCATTGCCCCATTGCAGCGCGGGGCTGGTGAGTATATAGCGGTTAAATAAAGAAGGTTCTGTAAACAGCGCATATAAAGTAAACAATCCGCCGAGCGAACTGCCCACCAGTACGCGGTCATCCTTTTTGGCACGAAACTTCGATTCGATAAAAGGAATAAATTCTTTTTTAATGACCGATAAAAATTTTTCCGCATTGCCTGTTCCCGCAGGAGCATTCTGAATGGCCGGTGTAAAATCCCTGAAGCGCAGCTGCCCGGGATTAGGATCTTTTCCACCCCAGGTAATGCCGACGATGATCATACCACCCGGTATAAATCCATCATAATACTGGCTGCCATATAAACCTGTTACCAATGGAAAATCCCATTGCGCATCCAATAGATATAAAACAGGGTAAGTTTTATCTTTTTGTGTATCATAATTGCCTGGAAGATGAACGAGCAGGTCATATTCCTGGTCGATAATACTGCTTTTAAGGTTGAGCTTTTGCGTGCTGGGAATTGCTACATTTGGCGATGTTTGCTGTGCGCATATTTGTATGGACAACAGCAAAACAATTAGGACAAGGAAATTATTTTTCATAGCTAAAAATTATTTCTGCATGGAAACCTGTAAACCTTTTGTGGTAGTATAATATTTCGCGATCATGTTGGGCACTTCCCAGGCGGGCATGTTACCGTTCTTCAGGTATTCGAGAAATTTTTCCGTTACGCGGGCAAAATGCGCCTCGTGTCCTTCCTTATATTTTTCAGGGATCACCACCACCCATCTGCCAATAGTTTCCTGTTTTAATTCAACGCCGGGAAATTTAGCCTGCACGGCTTTGAAATTATTGAGCAGCGTTGCTACATATTCTTTGGTAATAATCGACGGTTCAATGTACAAGGTGGGTTTATATTGCTCAGGTTCGCCCTGGCGTATCACCAGGTCGGCCTTTGTGCCACGCATGATCGAGTAATGCGTATCGCCGGCTCCTTCGGGCGCCTGGTATTTCCATATCACTGATGTCTTTGCATGCACGCCTCGCAACGTATAATTAATTTCGCCATTGCTGTATACCTGCAAAACCGAATCGTTCACCATTTTGCTTTTCAAAAATTCAGGCAGGCTGTCAAGCTTGGTAATCGTTTTAAATTGAGAAAGACTCATATCTGTCGCCCAGCGTTTGGCGGTATTCACCTGTATATCTTTTGTATAATCGATTGCCTGGTCGGGAAAACATTCCCATTGCACCAGGTCCACCAAATGCGTCATTACGTCTACAATGCCTTCGCCCTGCTGGCTTACATCGAGAAACCAGGCTGGCCTTGTCAATACATTACCTGAAACATATTTGTAAAAATGATGCACGCTTTCTTTGGTGATGGCAGGATCATCGGGGGTTCCTTTTTCCAGTTCACCGAAAATGGAATCGATCATCGACAATTCCCTTTGCAGCATGGTAGTTATTTCATATCGCTCGGTCATAATGTCGTATAACAACAATTTATTTTTTGCGGCCACATCGAAAGATGTTTTCAACAAGCTGAAATTGCCGGTGTCGATCACCATCGGTTTATCGGCCAGCACATTGAAACCTGCATTGAGCGATTTTAAAATGTATTCGGTTTTCTTGCGATTATTTCCGGCAAGTACCACGATATCGCCGGCCTTATCGGCTAACATTTTTTCGAAGTAATCATTTCCGCTGATCAGCTCTTCATCCCAGCTGGTGGGGTTGTCGGCTCTTTTATTGTATTGTTCGATGCGCTTCAGGTGTTCCCGCACATCAGGGCCATCAGGCGCATATACGTGCACATGCGGCGCCACACCAGGATACATGCTTTTCTGCACAAGGGCAGCATGAAAATGGCCCGGATCGAGGGTTACCAAACTAAGTTTTTTTTCCTGGTTATCGGTAGAAGCAGGAGACTGGCAAGACATACTACAAACAATTAAGGCAAAGCTGATGCAAAAAAATTGCTTCATATCTCAAGAGGGTATTTTAATGAAGACCCACGACTAAAGATAACCAACATAAATTATTTACCAACGATATAAGGAGAGCGCTGCGGCCTCGACAGCATCTTGTTGGCCTCGTCATCATTCCTGAATCGTTCTTTCGCCGGGTCCCAGTACACTTTTCTTTTCAACTTCATAGCGATATGATGCAGCAGGCAGGTGGAGCAGGAACGATGCGCCACTTCCACGGGCGCAATAGTTTGTTTGCGCGAGCGCACACAATCGAGCCAGTTGCCATGATGATCACTGCTTTCATATAAATGAATTTCAGTGGGACCGATAACGGATTTGATGATCTTTTCATCGCTTGCTTCCAATGGTTTTACACCATTGTTATCGGCAACGGGATCGCTGGCGGTTGCACGGTAATTGCCGCGGGTAACAAAGATCCAGCCTTCCGTTCCCTCGAATTTTATACCATTCGGCAATTCATTGCTCACGACCATGCGAACACCATTGGCATATAAGGCCTCCGTTCTGAAAATGCCATGAACATCCCACAATCCTTTGGCGGGAAACTCTGCATGGCCCCATATCTCTACTGGTCCGGTGAGTTCGGTATTCATAGCCCAATGCGCGGAGTCAACGTGGTGCGAACCCCATCCGGTGATCATGCCTGCGCCAAATTGTTCGCAGCGCAGCCAGCCGGGGCGGTCATATCCCACCTGTGGATGGACGCGTTTTTCGGTATAATAAACATAAGGTGTCGAGCCCAGCCACATATCATAATTGAGATTGGAAGGAATGGGCATTTCAGGTTCTTCTTCACCCGAAGGATCGCCGGGAAGGCCGACATATACGGTTTTCAACTGGCCGATGCGGCCATTGCGTACCAGCTCTGCCGCATAGCGGAATTGCGTGGAGGAACGCTGCTGACTTCCGATCTGGAAAATTCTTCCTGAGCGTTGCACCGCGTCGCTTACTGCGCGACCTTCCGCTATGGTGAGCGAGGCCGGTTTTTGCAGGTAAACATCTTTTCCTGCCTTTACGGCGTGGATCACATTCAATGCATGCCAGTGGTCGGGCGTGCTGATCACTACCGCATCTATATCTTTATTCTGCAGCAACTCACGGTAATCGGTATATGTTTTTACGCCATCGAATGGTTTTCCTGTTTTCTTCGTGTAATAATCATTCACCAGTTTTTTAGCATCGTTCACGCGATTGGAGTCGAGATCACATACTGCCATTACCTGTGCAGTCTCGTATTTCCATATACCCGGCAGATCATGGCCACGTGAGATTCGCCCCGTGCCGATGGCGCCCACATTGATGCGGTTGCTGGGTGCATTTTTACCAAATACCGAGGAGGGAACTATTGAGGGTAACCCGAGCGCCACGGAGGCCATGGCTGAAGAATGTAAAAATTTTCTTCTCGACATAGGTGATCTTTTCTTTTGCATAGGAAAATATTTTTATTGTAAACTGACTTTTATCTTTTGCGGATGGATATACTCTTCATATGCAGCCTGCGCTTTTTCTTTTGTAAAGCGCCCGTTGAACACCAGCAGCCGGTATCTCAGCCAATATGTCTTACCCGGCTCCAGCAACCAATCCTTATCTTTTGTGGGATCAAAGTTCGCAAACATATCGCCACGGTTATTCTGCGTTTCGGGCCAGATGCGCAGCGGTTCGGGATGATTGTAATTGCGGGGATCAGACATCATCAATACGCCCGCCGTATCATTGTCGATAGCGCCCTGCACGATGCACCAGGTAGCTTTTGAGCCATCGGCGTCCTTTCTTGTTTTTCCTTCCGAAGTGAGCACTTCGCTGTTGTTGCGGTCCCATTTCTCCGTGGCGCGCCAGCCCAGCCCGCCATATCGATAGGTTAAGAGCAATACGGGATTTTTTGTGGCGCATCGATAACTGATCACCATATCAACCGCATAATGGTCCGACCCGGGCTCAGGCGCATATACACGTACGGATTGCACTTCTTTCAATGCTATTTCTTCGCCACCGTCTTTTGTGAACACAACATGATCGTGTTTGACTTCGTATCCTGAAAAAACCGGCCCCTCTGAAACCTGGTTGAAACCCGCAAAACGCACGGTGCCTTTTTTACCGCCGATATTCCAGAAATCGACCGTATCATTTTTATACAGCACATGAGTCCATGGGTTCCATATACCATAATGATGATAATGATCGGGTGGTTGTATGCGCGTCAGCACCTGCCCGTGCGGCGACCATAATGGATGAATAAATCCGCTGCGTTTATAAGCAGAATCCACACCTTTCGGCGGATAAACCATTTCATATTGATAGCGTAACAAATCCTTGTTGCCCGCCTGCAAATTGAGCCCGCCATTTATCCTGGTTGCTTTCATTATTTCTTCGCTTGTAGCGGCTTTTCCTTTGCGAATGACAAATACGCGTTTCGATACGGGTTTTTCAAGAGGCCCTATTCTCCAGTAAAGCGCGGGTTTGGTATCATGCACTACCTGGAATGCAACCGGGTAATTTTTCCCATCGCGCTCTTCGAACAATGATATTTCTTTCTCCGGCAGCTTGGTAGCCTCGCTTAATGCTATTGTCGCTGAGACATACCTGTCCTGGTATATCCCAGGAATTTCAACAATAATTTTTTGCCCGGTCGCCGCCTGGGTAAAAAGAAAAAATAAAATATATGGCAGGATTTTTCGCATCGCTTAATCTCTTATGGTTACAGATGTTTGTATGATGTTCGAGCTGGTTTTTATTTTCATCCCGGGTTGCGAGCCGCCAATGCTTATTTCATATCTGCCGGAGACCAATTCCTTTTTTCCTTCATCGGTGATGGTGGCCATTGCATCCTGTTCTAAAATGAATTCCATATCTCGTGATTCACCGGGCTTTAAATGAATGCGTTTGAAACCGGCCAGGTAACGGACCGGCGCCCGGAAGGGTAAAGTTTTAGGAGAAACATATAACTGCGCCACTTCATCACCTTCCATTTTCCCGGTATTCGTTACACGGACTTTAAAAGAAAACTCTCCCGGCTTTTTGTTTACAGTATCGCTCGTCAATGCATAAGAAAAATTTGTGTAGCTCAATCCATATCCGAAAGGATATAAAGGCTCACCTGTAAAATAGCGGTATGTTCTTCCCTGCATGTTATAATTTTCAAATGCAGGAAGATCTTTTACCGATTTGTAAAAAGTAACCGGTAACCGTCCCGCGGGATTATAATCGCCGAACAATACATCGGCAATAGCGGCGCCTGCAGCCTGCCCGGGATACCAGGCTTCCACGATGGCAGGAATATTTTCATTTTCCCAATTCACTGCTAATGCGCTTCCGTTCAGCAAGACCAGCACCACGGGTTTTCCCAGCTTTTGTATTTCGCGGATCAAGTCCTGCTGCACGGCGGGCAGATCGATGGCAGTACGATCGCCGCCGCGAAAACCATCGATCTGTATATCCATTTCTTCGCCTTCCATGCGCGGCGTAAGGCCCATGCACATAACGACCACGTCGGCTTGCTTTGCGATGTTTAATGCTTCCTGTTTTAGCGTTGGCTTTGGTGCGGCCCAGACCAATTGCACCTGTGCGTCGGCATATGATTCCGCCGCTTCGATGCGGATAGTATATTTTTTCCCTGCTTCCAACTGTAAAGGCACTGCTTTGCGCAGGCGCGGGTCGCCATATTCATCGCGGAAATGATAGACAGTTTTTGCTACCAGGCTATCGCCGAAAAATAATTTTGTATTGCAGGTGCTGATAAATCCCAATTGATAGGTTCCCGATTGTTTCGGTTGCAGCACGCCGGTCCAGCGTACGCCGAAATTATCGTCGTCCATGTCACTGCGGGGGGCCTTGTCGCGCCAGTTGGCATCCACCGTTGTATCGACAGATGAGAATAGTGGCTGGCCGGACAATTCTTTATTGTTGAAATAGGCGGTGTTCAGTCCGGGCCTGCCATCGGCAGAAAATAAAACATTGGAAGGAATGGTGTAGAACATGGGCATGCCATCTGCCAGTTCCGAGCCCTGGGCAAAAAGCACTTTTGTATTGGAACTCACTTTTTCCCTGATGCCTTTGAGCGGGGTAATGGCCTCGGATGGAACGCCGTTATAATTTCCCAATAACATCAGCCACTGATCGGCGTTGGGGCCTATAACCGCAATAGAACCTATATCTTTTTTCAGCGGCAATACATTGTTCCTGTTTTTCAATAACACCATCGATTTACGCGCGGCTTCCAATGCCAGTGCGCGATGCGCTGCGTTATCGACAGCATTGTAAGGTATCTGTGCGTATTTTACATTTTCGGGTTTATCGAACATGCCCAATTTGAAACGCGCCATGAATAATCGCTTCACCGCAAGGTCGATCTGTTCTTCGGTGATCAGCTTTTTTTCGACAGCCTGCTTCAGGCTCGTAAATACTTTTCCGCACTCGAGATCGGTACCGCTTTTTACTGCAATGGCCGCGGCTTCTTCAGGTGTCGATACCAGCTTATGATGCGCATATATGTCGGTAATGGCTTCGCAGTCGGAAACGATATAGCCGTTGAAATGCCAGTCTTTGCGCAGCAGCTTATTCAGCAGTCCATCGCTGCCGCAACAGGCCTCACCATTCAGCCGGTTATAGGCGCACATGACTGAATAAGCGCCTCCGTCCTTTATGCCCATTTCAAATTGCGGCAGATAAGTTTCGGCCATATCTTTCAAACTACTCTTCGCGTCAAAAACATGACGCTCGGGTTCGGGGCCGCTATGTACAGCGAGATGTTTGACAGTGGCGATTGTTTTGAGATAAACAGGATCATCGCCCTGCAAACCTTTTATAAACTGCACGGCCAGTTTGCCCGTAAGAAAAGGATCTTCGCCATAAGTCTCCTGTCCCCTGCCCCAGCGCGGATCGCGAAAAATATTGATGTTGGGCGACCAGAGTGTGAGGCCCTGGTACAGGAATCGTTTATTCTTTCTTACAAATTCATGGTGCTTGGCCCTTGCTTCATCGGATATGACGGTGGAAACGCGATAGAGCATGTCTTCATCCCAGGTAGCGCCGAGACCGATTGCCTGCGGAAAAACCGTGGCAAGACCTGCGCGCGCCACGCCGTGCAAACCTTCGCTCCACCAATTGTATTCGGGAATGCCTAAGCGCTCAATGGCGGGCGCCTGGTGCATCATCTGGGATATCTTTTCCTCGAGCGTCATTCGGCCGACGAGGTCGTTGACTCGTTGTTCCAATGGAAGAGAAGGGTTGAGGTAAGGGAGATCAGCCGGAGGCATCCTCATGGTGCAGGAGTTTACAACCATTCCGCTACAAAAGAAAAGAAGACTATAGACAAATCCTTTCATTTGATATATAATTTACTACAATCTTTTTGTGCTGATCGGAGGTGCGCGCAAAATCTAATTTATGGGATAATTTTTAAATTGCAACCGATTGCATTAATAAAATAATTTTTCCACCGGGCTTAGTATTCCATTTTCCAATAATTTTTGGATTGGAAAAATCAAGTGCAACCGATTGAAAACTGGAATTCTAACTGTCCATACGAATCGCCAGGCTGTGGCGGGACGAAGACCAAATTTGTCCGGCCCTCGCCAATCCGATACCTTAGTTGTGTTTCCTTAAAACCCCAACATCATGAAATGGATCATCATTGCCCTTGGCATCATCACCGGCGGATTCATGCTGGTAGATGGAATTCATGTACTACTCAAAGGAAAATACATCGGTCCGCCCGAACCGGGTCCCTGGGCCAGCCTGTTTTATAGATTGAAGGTGGATGTGTTCAGGCTCGGGCCGCTGTTCATAGCCTTCGGATTGGCCTGGCTGGTGTTTGTAGCTTCTGTATGGATGCAACGTAGTTGGTCATTCCCACTTGGTATTGCAGTAGCGGTTTTGACGCTTTGGTATTTGCCGGTAGGCACGCTGATATCAATTGTTGTATTGATCATGCTATTCGCGGCGCGCACTAAACTTGGTATTTAAAATATATTGAGACAGGCGGGATGAATGACTACTTCAATTAACCCGACGGAATTATTACGCAGTCTTCGCCATTTCCCAACCCAACATCGCTTTTTTGCGCTCGGTGCCCCAATGGTATTCGCCAATAACAAGGTTCTTCCGAATTACACGATGACAGGGTATCAGGTAAGCCACAGGATTGGCGCCCACAGCCGAACCCACGGCCTGTAGCGCTTTCGGCTGACCAATGCTGGTGGCAATCGATTCGTAAGTACTCAGGCTGCCCATCGGTATATTCAATAAAGCGTTCCATACTTTAACCTGGAAATTGGTGCCCTTTACCAACACATTCAGCTTTTGGTCCTTCGACTGGTTAAAAATAACCGAAGCGGTTTTTTCTGTTGCCCGGTCATTTTGTTTCAGGATTGCATTTTCCCAGGCCCTTTCCAAACCGGCTACCGCAAGGTTTCTGTCGCCATCTTTTATGAAGGAAAGATGACATACTCCACGCTCGGTCACGCCGATGATGCATTCGCCGAAAGGCGTATGGTGAAATCCATAGTCAATTGCGATGCCGCTTCCTTTTTCTTTGTATTCCTGCGGCGTAACCGCCTCCAGGTTGACAAACAAGTCATATACCCTCGACTGCCCGGATAAGCCGGCATCGTCGGCCGCATCGAGCAGGTTATTAAAATTGCCGAGGCGCTGCTTGAGATAATCGGTGGTCAGGTATTGCAGAAAACGTTTGGGACTGATGCCCGCCCATTCGGTAAAAATGCGCTGGAAATGGAAAGCACTCATATTTACCTGCGAGGCCACATCGTCCAGCGAGGGTTGCTCGCGGAAATGCTCATACAGGTAATCGATAGCCCTGGCTACCTGGTCATAATGGTGCCTGCCTGCTATGGTCATGGGTTCGAATGTAGTTTTATTTGCGGTTAACATAAAGTTTTGATTTATTGATGCCTCAAAGTTCCGATTCCCCAGGCTGGGGATCAACCCGTTTCTTGCGGGATTTAACAAGGAAATACCGGGCATGCATACAACCTATGGACAAGTTTTTAAATCTTTGCAGAAATTATTATAACAAGTGACGAAAAGGATAGTTCCCCTGCTTTTGCTGGTTTTCGGCGCCCTTGCCGGACGCGCTCAAAACGTCGACAGCATATTCTTTCATTTATATACCGACAGCCTTAAAAAAGGCGTACATAACTATATCAATGTGGATGGAAAACTGTCCAATGGCCAGTGGCGGCCGTTGACCTCGAAAGAAATCAATTTTACTTCTACCTATGGCGTGTTCGACGGCAACAGCCTGATCATCGACTCCAGCTTCAAAGGCGAGACCGTAACCGTGAAAGCGGTAATGAAGAGCAACCCCGCCTTATGGAGAGAGGTTACCATCTACATCAAAAAAGTAGATATACCGGAGCGGTTAAAAACGGTTGACGAAGTGCTTAACCGGCCACCCTCTCAACGATCGGAACGAAGGCGTAACAAAAAAGGCGAAGAGTAAGAACTCCCGCCTTTGTATTAGGTTTTTTTCTTCGGAATATTATTTTACCCCGGCTAATTCGGCGCGCATTTTCTTGGCGTCGTCCAGGAATTTTGCCAGGCCGATATCAGTCAAAGGATGTTTCAGCAAACCTAAGATCGATTCGAGTGGAGAAGTAACCACATCGGCGCCTGCTTCGGCACATTTCACGATATGCAAGGGGCTGCGGATGGAAGCGGCCAGGATCTCTGTTTCATATCCCTGGATAGTATATATATGCGAGATCTGTTCGATCAGCTGAACGCCATCCCAGTTGCTGTCGTCGATGCGACCGATGAACGGTGAAACATAACTGGCGCCGGCTTTAGCAGCAAGAATTGCCTGTCCAGCTGAAAATACCAGCGTACAATTTGTCCTGATGCCGTTATCGGCAAACCATTTCATCGCTTTTACGCCGTCTTTGATCATGGGAACCTTCACCACGATGTTGGGGTGAATGGCGGCCAGTTTTTTTCCTTCTTCAATAATTTCATCCATATTGGTGGACAAAACCTCTGCGCTTACATCGCCATCGACTACTTCGCAAATAGCGAGGTAGTGTTGCATCACTGCATCTTCGCCTTTGATCCCTTCTTTGGCCATCAGTGAAGGATTGGTAGTAACACCATTGAGGATGCCCAGGTCATGAGCTTCCCTGATCTGGGCGAGATTACCGGTATCTATAAAGAATTTCATATCTGTAGAATTATAAAAATAAAAAAAAGGCAGGCTGATTACATCGCACCGCTGCGACCACCTACCCTTGCTGCCTTCCGGCCCTGGGGGGTTCAGCAGGAGCTGGTCGTGTAAGACCTGCCGGCCGCAAATATAGGGCATTTTTGTGCACGAACTGCATCCTGTTTGAACGTCATTGCGAGGAGCGGTTAGTTTGATGAACCTTGCGCTTTGATCCAGGCAGCTCCGAAGCAATCTGAAATGCAGATTGCTTCGGAGCTAATTTTATTTGGGGTGGAAATTGCAGGAAATTAACTGCTCCTCGCAATGACGTCGCTGCGGAGCGCAAATTCAACCGCGGCAGTTGCATGGATCAATGCGGTGTCGAAAACTGGTATGGGACTGTCTTGCTGCTTAATCAGCAAAGGAATTTCTGTGCAACCGAGCACCACTCCTTCCGCGCCTTGTTGCATTACCCGATTGATAATTTCTTTATACCGGTCCTTGAGTTCATCGGTGAAAATTCCTTTCCCTAATTCGTTGTAGATAGTGGCGTGAATATAGTCGCGGTCTTTTTCTGCGGGAATAATGGTTTCAATCCCATATTGGCGCATGGCATTGGGATAAAAATCCAGCTCCATGGTATATTTTGTTCCGAGCAGCGCAATTTTTTTCAATTGTTGTTGCTGCACGGCCGCCGCTGTTACTTCAGCAATATGAATTACCGGGATATCGATAGCCTGTTGCACCTCGGCAGCGATCTTGTGCATGGTGTTGGCGCCGATCAGTATGCAGTCTGCGCCTGATTGCTGTAATTTTTTTGCCGCATCACTCACAAGCTTCGTCATGGCCGGCCAGTCATTGCGCATGGTCAGCTCTTTGATCTCGCCGAAGTTGAGGGAGTATATAATTATTTTGCCTGCATGCACGCCACCCAGTCTTTGATTGATCTGTTCATTGATGGCGCGGTAATAGTCGATGGTAGAAAGCCAGGATAATCCCCCGATGATTCCGATTGTACGCATGGGCAAAAATAAGCAATAAGCCGAAGCTTATTGCTTAATGAATTCCACCCTCCTGTTTGCCGCTTTTCCTTCCTTTGTTTTATTGTCTGCAACGGGTTGCGTTTCTCCTTTGCCATCCGATTGCAGGCGTGTTGCTTCTATACCAAATTCATCGGACAAAATTTTGATAACCGCCGCCGCTCGTTTTTGCGAGAGCGTAAGGTTGGCCGCATCATTGCCATCGCTGTCGGTATGACCAATTACCTTCACTTTTACATCGCCGTTTTCTTTCAATACTGCTGCAATACTTTTTATCACACCATATGATTCCGGTTTGATCACGTCGGAATTTACATCGAACAAAATGCCGGTGGTGGAGAATTTTCCTTCCTCTATCAGCTTATGTCTTGTGTCAGGAATTCCTTTCGCTACTTTCAAGTTGCCTATATACATTCCATATTGGTCTTCCTTATAGCTTGAAGGATGCACCTGGAATTGTAATTGATTCATTATATAACCAGTCGCTACCGCCTTGGGAAAATCAGCCAGCTTTTCCTGGTCGATCCATATGCGCATTCTTTCTTTCTGAACCTGTATGGCTACGTGCACTGGTTTACCATAACGTTTTTCAATATATCCGAAAGTCTTGTCGTCGCCTTTGTAATAAACTTTTCCGTCGAGATAGGATGTGGTCCTGACCTTTGTATAGTTCGATTCTGCCGGATAAATAATCGTTTCAACGGCTGCATTCTTCTTATATCCTTTCATGAAATCATTACCAGTTGTCGGTTCGCCATTCGATGCGCAAAGCGCCACGGAGAAATAAGGATAAAAGTGTCCATTGAATTTCAATACCATGATCACGTCGAACTCGACGGTATAATTTTCACCAAACTCCTTTGTGTTCGATGTCAGGTAATCGGTGTTCTGATATAGCTTCATCCATTTGCCGGGAAAATTATTCAGCGTCACGATCTCGCCATTGCCGGTGGTGTTCCAGTCCTTGGGCAATTCGCCGATCACATCCTGTTCAAAATTTTCGGTATATACAATTGAATCGCCGGGCACGAAATCAAAGCGTGAATAACTTTTCAAAGCGGGCTCCGAACTGGCAACTGTATTCTCCGTGGCGGCAGGTTGTGGAGCACGCGTGGCCGATTTAGCGGTGTTTCCTTCAGCATTAGGCTTGGCCGCGTCCTCCACTTTATCGAAACCTTTGTCCAGCGCCTTGTCGACATTCTTCTCTACTCTTTGCTCCGCCTTTGCTTTTACCTTATTCTTTAATTTGTTCAACAGTCCCTGCGAAAAACTCATTGCGGGAATGATCATCATTGCTAAAAACAGGATCTTCTTCATGGCTAAAATTTATCGGGTTGTTTATTTAATTTCTTTTATCCATTGCTCTGCAAACGCCCTAACCGTCTCTGTCACCTCTTTGCCGGCGCGGAAAGCGTATTTCCAGTTGGCATGCTTGCGCTCGTAGGTTGTGTTCACGAAAACCTTTTTACCATATTTTTCCGTAAGCTCTGCGTTGAAGTCAACGTCTTTGGTGATGTCCAGCACTTCCTGCAGGCGTTTCTTCACCAGCACCATCGGGTTTTCGGGCATGCTCTCTTCCCATTCCTTCATTTCTTTATTGTAGCGGTCTACTTTATATTGGTGATTCGACTGCTCGCTCTTTACCATTATCTTGAGCGTTTTGTTATTGGGGTCTTCAAATTCTTTCAGCGCTTTCTGCTGCAATACCAGGTTGTCTTCGAATATTTTCTTGAACTGTGGTTGGGAAGTCTTGATGGCCTTTTCCGTATTGGCGATATCCTTCTTCATATCCTGTATCCTTTCTTCCCTGATCTGCGCTTCCGTTTTGGCCGCCTCAGGCGCAATGGGTTTGGAAGAAAGGCGGTTGGTGGCGTATTCCTTTTTGAAGGCTTCGCTGCTCACATATTGTTTGGTATAGTTCAGCAGGTCTTTGGCAACGCCCACCCTGTCGCCGCTGGCGATCTTTTTAATATTACGTGCACCGTAAAACTGGAGGTGACCGAACATCATGCTTTCGCCGATTTGCCTGGAACCTTCTGTTTTTGTGATGCCTAATTGCTGCCAGAGATCGGCATACATCTTTTCGGCCTTATAAGAAACAAATAAGAGGCTGCCCGCGGCTATGACCAGGCAGATCGTGATTGTTTTTGCGATAGCTATAACTGTACGTTGCATAAAAAATGATTAATGTTTTGTGGGCACAAAGTTGCCGGAAGGAGGCCCGCGGGGAAAGGATGGGGTGTATGACCTGTACAATTCAGCGGATAAAATGTTGGTTTGAGGTTTGAGGTTTAAGGTCCAGGGTTTTCTAACCTTAAACCTTAAACCTTAAACCTCACTAAATCAGACGACTATATACGGTCGGCCCACCCCCCAATACCACAAACCGGGTATACAATTCATGCATTGGAATGTCCAATTGATACGAAGAATTCCCCATCCTGTAGGAAGCCCCTGATGCCAATGCCGGAAAGGCGGTAAATTGTTAACATTGTCAACAGGTAAAGCATATTTGGACCGGCAACTTATGAAACTGCCCCAATACTCTGGAAAGGATTATGTCATCATGGTGTGGACCATCACGCCGTTTACCATCATACTCAACAGTATCATTTTTGGTAAGCGGTACTTCACCGACTGGCAGGTATTTTCCATAGCCACGGCGGTGGCCTTCCTGTTTATGTGCGCGTCATTCATATTATACGGAGGCGTGGCTGTTGCCTTTCGCAACCGCTTTCCCCGCGACGATCAGTTCCTGAAACGCACGCTCATTGTGGTTGGATTGTTCATCATCATGACCGGTCTCATGATACTGCTGCTGTTTACCCTTTATGAAGCGATCGGGGCGCTGCAATTTAGTTTTGGCGAGGGAAGCTTTATCGGCGCTTACAGCGCAACAGTGATATTGAATATATTTCTCACCATTTTGCACGAGGGCGTGGCCAAGTTCACAAGCTATAAGGCCACGCTGGTGGAAACGGAGCAGTTGAAAAAGGAATATATGCAAAGCCAGCTTTTAGGTTTGAAGAGCCAGGTAAATCCGCATTTCCTCTTCAACGGGCTCAATTCATTGTCGAGCCTGATCAGTGAAGACCCGGATAAAGCGGAAAGATTTTTAGATGAGATGAGCAAGGTATATCGCTACCTGTTACGCAACGATGATGAGCAACTGGTAGAACTGGAAACGGAACTTCGCTTTATCAGTTCATATTATTACCTGTTGGATGTTCGATATGGCGAAGGCATCATCCTGACAACCGATATAGCCGATGAGCAACGCGAGCTGATGATACCGCCACTGACGCTGCAGATATTGTTTGAAAATGCTTTCAACCTGAACAGCATCAGCAAAGAGAAACCGTTGCGCGTGTCGATACGTTCGCTGGAAGACGGATGGCTGGAAATAAAAAACAATATCCAGGCAAAGCTCGGCAGCGATGACCAGGCGCATATGGAAGGACTCGATAATATCATCAATAAATTCCGGTTGCTGTGCCAGCAAACGGTCACAATAGACGATAGTGCAACGCACCGGACGATCCGGCTGCCACTAATAAAAAAGGAGGAGATGAGTACGGTATGAAAGCATGGATGAAACCAACGAGGCTGGAATGGGTAAGTTATCTTACATTGATGCCGGTGCTGACGCTGGTGTTAAACCTGTTGCTGTTTGGCAACCGCGTGTGGCACGATAGTGATGTATGGTTATATTCGGCGCCGCTGGTAATGGTGCAGGGACTGGCTTCATGGTATTTACATATACTGACCATGCACTGGCTGCGCGTGGTATTTCCTGATATCAAACAAACAATACGCAGGCTGGCTATCCTGGCAATAACGCATGTTTGCCTTACCTCGCTCACCTTTGCAGCGCTGTTTTACAGTTATGATGCCACCAGCTTCTTAGGTTATAAGCTCGATCTTGACCAGTTTCGTGTGAGCATCCTCGTGGCCATAGCATTGACGATGGTCGCCACCACCAGCTGGGAAGCCGACTACACTTTTAAAAAATGGAAGGACAGCGTAGCGGAAAAACAGATCGTACAGCAGTTAACCATACAACACGAGTTTGAAACGCTGAAGGGCCAGGTAAACCCGCATTTCCTGTTCAACTGTTTCAACACACTTTCTTCGTTGATCGGCGAAGACCCCGCGAGGGCTGAAATATTTTTGAACGAGTTGAGCAAGGTATACCGCTACCTCTTGCGCAATAATGAAAGCGGCATGTCGACACTGCAAAACGAATTGAGGTTTATTCAATCCTATTTCCAGCTGTTGAAAACGCGTCATGGCGATGCGGTGCAGTTCCAGGTGGAAGTGGATAAAAGATATGAATCTTACCTGCTGCCTTCGCTGACCTTGCAGATGCTGGTGGAAAATGCGGTAAAGCATAATGTGTTGTCGAGAAACAAGCCGCTGGTGATCGACATATTCACGATGGCGGGCAATAAGCTGGCGGTAAATAATAATTTGCAAAGGCGCACGGTGAAAGGTCCTTCAAACAGGATCGGCCTTGACAATATACGGGCGAAATATGACCTGCTCGATCAGCCCGGTTTCCAGGTGCTGGAAGATGCGCGCAATTTTACCGTCATACTGCCCCTGATCTGGGATAACCGTGAAGACGACGGATTGGCCGCAGCGCCCAGGAGTACAGAAAACCTAAACAGTAATTACCAATAAAACCAAGCGATCATGAATATTCTAATTGTTGAAGACGAGGACCTGGCTGTAAAGAAAATACAGAAAACCCTCACCAGTGTCGACCCCGGTGCGCAGGTGGTCGGCATCACCGATAGCATTACAGCCACCGTGGATTGGCTGAAAACAAATCCTTCGCCTGATCTTATACTGATGGATATCGAGCTGAGCGACGGACAAAGCTTCGAGATCTTCACCCGCGTGGATGTAAAAAGTGCCGTGGTGTTTACCACTTCGTATGATGAATATGCGCTGAAGGCTTTCAAAGTAAACAGCATCGACTACCTGTTGAAGCCGATACAGAAAGAAGACCTTGAATCAGCTTTGCAGAAATATCGCCAGATGAAAAACCTGTATGCTTCAGGAAACGGCGCGGAGTTGAACGTAGACAATCTGGTAAAAGAATTGCGTCAGAAACTTCAACCGAAAGAATTCCGCAAACGCTTCCTGGTAAAGCATGCGCAAAAACTGGTATCTATCGAAGTGGAAGAAATCGCTTATTTTTTCAGCGATGGCCGCCTGAATTTTTTCAAAACATATGACAATAAAAAATTCGTGGTGGATTATACCATGGATGAACTGGAAGATATGCTGGACCCGGAAAGATATTTCCGCATCAGCCGCTCCTTTTATATTGCTGTTGACAGCGTTGACCAGATACACGATTATTTTGGCAACAGGTTATTGCTTCACCTGAAACCTGCCGTGGACAAAGAAGCCATTGTGAGCAGGGAAAAAGTGGCCGACTTCAAAAAATGGATGGGCAAATAATTTTTTAGAATAAAGCCGTTTGCTCCGTGGGCGCATCGGTGCCCAGCGGTGGCAGGTTAGCCCATTGAAAAGGTTCGTTGGCGAGTTTGCTGTCTGGTCTTGGCTTAGTAGTTCTTATGGTGAATACCGGCCAGTTTTCGAGGTTGCCCGGCGGCATTTCAAAATCCATGAACGCTTGTAGTTCGTCGTCGGACAGATCGGGCTGAAGCCATTTCATTTCGAGTTCTTTTGTGAGGAACAAAGGCATGCGGCCGGCATTGGGACCGCCGTTATGAATTTGTTTCATCAGCGAATTCGCGCGACGGGTAACTACTGTAAACGTGCCCTTCACTTCACCTGTTTCCGGATCGGGAACGGGTGAATAATAATATAAGCCCGGAAGGAAGAAAAGCGGCCTGTCGTGGTAGTGCACGAAATAAGGCACCTTATGTTTCCATCCTTTTATTTCGCGGTGCTCATATATGCCGTTCACAGGAATAAGGCAACGCTTATTCCTGATCCTTCGCCAGAATGATTTTTTATCGCCCACAATTTTTTCGCTCTGCGCATTGCACATCATATGACGGCCCTGTTTTATTTTTTCGGGCGTGTTCATATAATCGGCAATTACGCCCCATTCGAAAAGTTTCATTTTATACGCACCATCATCATGAATGATCACCGGGTATTGCCTGAATGCCTGGGCCTGCACATGAATATGGGTATCGAAATCGATAGACAGCTGCGGATCGAAAATGACTTCGGGCAGGTAATCGGCTATCAGTTCAATATTTGAGGAGAAAGAAATGTCGTAACACATATACATCAGGATTTTTCAATGTCGGCAAGCGGTATTTTCGCTTCCTGTGACTTATACTTCAAGTTAACAAAAAGTTCGCCGAACTCTGTAAAAAGGCCTGCTTTGACAATTTCTTCACGAGGCACATGCCAGTTAAGATGAGTGGCGATATAACGTCGTATGGATACCGCCATTTTTTCAGAAGGCTCCCAGGGCTTTTCCAGCAAAGGAGTGTAGACGGGATATGCAGGTACCTGCCTGGCGGCAATTTCCAGTCTGGAATAATGTACGGGATTCCTGCTGTCATATAAAAAACGGTGCGCATCATGGTGCAGGAAATTATAATGCATCTGCGCGGATGGCAGGTCGCGGTAATGCGTAAAAAGAAATGCGGCCTTTTGTATTTCATCAAAAGGATGTAACCCGCGCTGGTAAGTTTGCCGCACAAAATAGCGGTTGCCGGCATCGATCAGCGCGTGCAGCAATGGCAGGTTCAGAAGCCCGAACGGGTTTTGCATGGCCAAAAGTACTATGCCCGCCCCCTTAGTCCCCGGTTTTGTAACCGTAAGCATAATAAAATATCAGGATTTCGAAACGATTTGTATGCTTTTCCTGCACGAATTTACAACCAATTTACTAAATTATTTAGTATTTTTGTACTAATATTTTTTGACCTATAAAAACCAGATACGGCATATGTGGGTAGTAGTTACAGGCAATACCTAAAATACTGATGATGCGTACAGCATAGAAACGCTGTTCATCAGTAAAATAAAATATGTCATCAGTGGCCTGTAATATTACCTGAGAGTATACATTTCTTTGCGAATGGGAAAAGATCGCCGATACAATACCGTTAAGCTTTTGATTGAGGCGGGCCACATAACAGAATTCAGCCACATTTTCGATCATATTCCAAGAAGCGTTGTGGCCAATGACCTGGGAACAAATTATAACAGGTTAGCGCGGTTGATAATGCAAACGGAACATTTTACGCTGGAAGAACTGGTTACGCTCAGCAATTTTTTCGACGTGGACAGCAAGACCATGGTCGACCTGGCATTTAACCAGCTTCTCAGGAAGAAAATTAAACGGAAAACCTGAATGGGGATTGCACAGCCATTCATCGCCAAATTTGATTAGTAGTATCCGGAGGGGAGAAGGCCGCGCTTTTTAAGTGCGGCCTGTTTTTACAGGCAACAGCAGTATCACCGCCACACCGGTCTTGCCCGGCTGAATATCGAGCTCGGCGCCAATAGCACCCACCCTTTTTTTCATTCCTGCCATATTCATATTGTTCACCGAAGCGGCGGCATCAGGACTGGTATCATGAATTTTCAGGTACAATCTTGATTTCACCAGGTCTATATTGATCAGGAATTGTCCCTGCGGCGTTCGCAAAACCATATCTCTCAAAATTTCTTTAAACACCAGGAACAATTCATGACGCGTGGCCATCTCAATATTTATCGAACGCACATCATTGTCCACCACCATTTGTAAACCGGTGCCATGACGGTTTTGCAATGCCTCCACGAATTCTTTCATGCGCAGTATGGTCTTGTCCATGCTGTCATTCGCAGGATTGATGCTCCACAGCATATCATCCATCGCAATGATCATCGTATTGCTTTTCTCGCTGATCTGGTCGATGTATTCTTTGGAGCGGTCGATATCCTTATCCGCTTTTATCTTGGCCATTTCACTCAGCAGGTTGATATTGTTCAGCGTGGTGTTGATTTCCTGGTGAAGGTTGGCGGCAATCTGCGTACGCACTTTTTGCAGGGCCACTATCCTGTTCACTCTTTCGCGGTCCATCCAGTATAAAATACTTGCGGCTAATAATACCATCAATCCATAAAACCACCAGGTGCGATAGAAAGGAGGTTGTACTACTATCTGGAACGACAATTCAGGGCTGGACACGCCATTTTCATTTTCAGACCTTACACGGAAAATATATTTCCCCGGGGGCAGATAGCTATATAAGGCCTGCAGCCTGCCACCCGCCGCTATCCAGTCTTTGTCCATATTCTCGAGCTTATAATAATACAGCACCTTGTTCTGGTGCAGGTAGCGCAATCCGCTGAATTCGATATCCACCGTATTGTTATCATAGTCAAGATTCATTCTGTCGCCCACTCCCAGCGAGTCGATGGTCACCTGCTTGTTGGCAATGCGGAATTCGGTGATCACCGGTTTTGGCGGTTCCGCAACCTGTGCAAGCCGATCGGTATTGAAAGTGAAAAAATCGTGATCGGTCAGGAAAAGTAATCTTCCGTCATTCATCCTATGCGCACCCGACTGGTAAAAATTATCGAAGAACAAACCATCGCGGCGGTCATAGCTTGTAAATATTTTTTTCTCGAGGTCTACACGCACAAGGCCATGCATCATGCCCACCCATAAAATCCCTTTCTTGTCTTTTTGGAAACACATGACCGTATTGGCGGGCAAACCTTCATTGTTGGTAATAAAAGAAATTTTTCCTGTATTCAGGTTCAGGATATTGATGCCTCCGGAAGCGATCAGCATCAGGCTGTCGTTGTATTGCAGAATATCGCTTGCATCGTGGTATTGCAAACGATGGCCATCCGGCCCCTGCACGGTAATATGATCGAGTTGCTCGTTGGTATTGGGATCAAATTTCAATACGCCGCCTGCTACCGTAGCTGCCCATATATATCCCCTGGTATCGGTGATCAGCTTAAAAACATAATGGCCCGTGGCCGGCATTACCCGCGTATATCCTTTTTGCGGATCACCGCCGGAGGCTTTCAGGCTCCACTTGATGATCTGTCCTCCCTGCAGGCCGAACCATAAATTGCCATTCCTGTCTTCGGTGACCTGCCGCACCGTGCGGCCCTCCATTATTTCGTGGTAAAACTGAACGGCTTTTTCTGTGGCAGGATCATATACTATCATTCCCCCGCCCTGCAATCCCATCCATACCTTATGCGTAGTGCTGTGCACCTTCATGCACCAGGCAGCAAAAATATTCTGGTATGGCTGCAGCCCTTTCGGCAAGGGAAGCAGGTTGAAGGCAGAGTCGTAACAGTACAAACCGCCGTTCCAGGCGCCGATCAGTACATTGCCATTTTCAAGCTGCAGGGCAGATTGCGCGGGGCCCTCGATCAGCCCCGATCCATCGGGCCTGATCAGTCTATAGCTGTGAAATAACTGTGCTTCGGCATTGAAAAGAAAAACGCCGTTGTCGGTAGAGACCCAGACATTGTTTTCACGGTCTTCATACAGGTTGTAGATATTGTCGAACTTGATCGACTGTTCTCCATGTTCATTGCGCAACAACTGGAAGGGTTGTTTACCGCCGGTATATTCAGCTAAAAAACCTTTGCCCGCCACCCATACGCGGCCATTTCTTTGCTGCAGCGAACCGCCCACTTCAAAGTAGCTAAGGCCAAACTGTTTGCCAATGCTAAATCGCTCCTTTTTATGGGTGCGCAGGTTATATGCTTCTATCCAGGGGGCATCGGGCTCCTTCAGGTTCCAGGTAACATACCAGAAAACATCGCCCTGTTGTCCGAACACATTCACCAGTTGTTTTTCATTGCCCAATTGCCTGATCACTTCATTGTTGTCGGGGTTATGACCGCCATAGTTGAGGTGCCTGGTCCTGGTATCGTACATCGACAATCCGGCATAACCCGCAAACCAGAATTGCCCGTTCGCATCCCGGTAATGATGAGCAATGTATGCGTTATCATTCAGCAATGAGAACGGATGCGTGAGCAGGAACATTTTTTTTGCCTGGTCGTATGTATATAAGCCCTTCTTCAAAACATACAACATGGCATTGCCTTTTTCATCTTCTTCGATCAGCTCCGCAACGGGCAGCGGATCTTTGTCATTGTTGCCTTCGAGGGGAATCTCCGTAAAACTAAAATCGGTCTTATCGAATATGCCCACTCTCTTATTGACCATTATCCAGAGGTTGCCGCGCCTGTCTTCATATACCCTGGAGACCACATTGCCGGGAATGGACCTGGGATTACCGGTCTCATTGCGGAAGGTGAGAAATTTATTGCCATCGAAGCGCTGCAGGCCATCCCAGGTGGCCAGCCACATAAAACCGCGTTTATCCTGGATCACATTATTGACAATATTCGATGCAAGACCATTGAAAGAGTTGAAATGGGTGAATACATATTGTTTTGCCTGTGGGGCCTGCCTGGCTTCCCGTCTTGCCGGCTGTGCCATAGCACCGATCGCGACGAAGAGACAAAACAACGGACCAGTTACCAGTTTCAACAAGGGGTAAAATTTAGGTAATTGTAAAATTAACAAACAGCCCGCGTAAACCGGACCATTTCGTGCACTGATTTTGACAATTCGCGCATTGCAAACAGCAATTCAGTGTCGGGTGTAGGGTGTAGTGTGTCGGGATGCTGCCGCGATTTATGAACCAAGATAGATACGCAGAACCCGACACCCGACACCCCACACCCGACACCGTAAACTTTCAACCCATCCAAAGCTTCCTTCAGTTCATACCCTTCCTCATTTCCTCCGCGTCATAACCGTGTCATCTTTGCGGCATAAATCAAAAACAAAAAAGAACACGTATGAAAAGAATTATTGTAGCAGTGGTAGTCATCGCCTCGCTGGCTGCTTCCTGCAAAAAAGACCAGGTAAAAGGAGTATTCAAAGGACCGGAAGTACAGGTTAACAATGGTAAAGCATGGACATGGGTACAATTGAAAGATGATGGAACGCCTGAAAGACTGGCCATCACCATCAATGATGCGGCAATGAACAGTGTGCCCACCGGCACGCCCGGCGAAGGCGGACATAATATGATGGAGAACAGCTACGTGCTGGCACTGCATCCGAAGGCAGCTGCAACGCCATTCAAACACATATGGTTGAACTGGAACCCTGCAGGTCATGAGCCTCCCGGCATCTATGATCTTCCCCACTTCGATCTTCACTATTATATGATCACAAATGCTGAGCGCGAAGCCATGGAAAACGAAAAGATCAATGTGCTTCCCGATTCAACATATTTCCCTGCTCATTATATCTCTCCGGGCCTGGGTGTTCCTCAAATGGGAAATCACTGGATAGATGTAACATCGCCCGAACTGAATGGCACGAAATTCACAGAAACTTTCCTGTTTGGCTCTTACGACAAAAAAGTAATTTTTTATGAGCCGATGATCACCAAGGAATTTTTGAAAGGCGCCACTCAATGGGAAAGAGCTATTCCCCAGGCGGAAAAATACCAGAAGTCTGGCTACTACCCTACCAAATTGCGCGTAGTAAAACATGATGGCGTTACTGAAATTATTTTGGACGGTTTTGTGAAAAGGCAGGCATCGTAAACAAAAACGCAAATCGATCGCAACCCGCGGGACTCTACAGGAGTCCCGTTTTTTTTGCGTAAGCTTCAGTGTTTCAACTCATGTATTTTTTGTAACAATTCGTACAATACCGAATTGCAATGAGCAATTTTATATAGGAAATTTGAGAAGCATACAATAAAAGTCAGCGCGGAAAAGAACGAAAATGAAAATTACCATGCAGCGATACAATATTTTTAACCAGCTTCATAAAGGATTGGAGGCTCTGTTATACGACACGGCGATCATGATCCAGCAGACGGCATTTTGCCAGGCAGCCGAAGGAAAGATTACGCTTGAAAAAATAGATAATTTATTATACCTCTTCAGCCAGCATGCACTGCTGGAGGATGCGCACCTGTTCCCGGTTCTTCGTCCATTTGATGAAATGTCTATCAGCAACCTCGAAAAAGATCACCAGGGCGGACGGCTGATCATAACGCGAATGAAGGGATTGATGCAAACCTATGAGCTGGCCGTATCGGGCAGCGAAAAGGTGGAGCTGGGAAAAACCATAGGCGCAGCCTTCCGCGATTTGCTGGTGGCGGCGCTCCGGCATATGTCGCAGGAAGAAGAGGTATTGAACAATATTTTATGGTGCCGTTTTACCGACGCGGAAATATTTTCGATGGAGCAGAATATACTGGCCAATATCCCCGTGGAAGAGCTCACCATCTATAGCCAGTGGATGATACGCGGTCTTAACAACCATGAAATAATAAACTGGCTTAAAACCATCGAAAAGACGGCGGTAGGGCCGGTTTTCCAGGTGCTGTTCTCGCTGGCTGAAACGGAGCTGTCGGCCATCAGGTGGCAAAAGATACAGGAAGGATTGACCGAGGGGGCGATGGTGGCTTAGCAAATTATTCCGAACTTAGGGGAACACTTAAAACTCGAACCAATGAAACGAAGTTTCTGGTTAGCGATCTGTTTATCCCCGCTTGCCGCCTTCGCGCAGCAGGACCTTTCGCAGACAGCAAAACGATTTGTGCAATCGCTGGATGCACAGCAACAAAAAAAGGCGCTGTATAATGGCGTCAGCGAAGAACGTTTCAACTGGCATTATTTCCCCAAAGACGATCGCAAAGGTATCCCGCTCCGCGAGCTGAACGAGTCGCAGAAAAAATCCGCCTTCGACCTGGTACGGGCCTGCTTCAGTGAAAACGGCACGCAAAAAATAAATGATGTAATGGCGCTGGAAGGTGTTTTGAAATCGCTGGAAAGCCGCGACGCATCCGATGGGTATCGTGATGCAGGAAAATATTATTTCATCATATTCGGCAAGCCCGATGAAAAATCTTCCTGGGGCTGGCGGCTCGAGGGTCATCATCTTTCCTTTTCATTCACCGCAAAAAATAATAAACTGGTTTCGGCCACCCCGGGTTTCATAGGCGCCAATCCTGCAATTGTACCCGATGGACCAAAGAAAGGCCAGGCAGCGCTGAAAGAAGAGACCGAAAAAGGTTTTGCACTCGTAAATAGCTTATCAAAAGAACAACTCACGCAGGCGCTGATCGGCGAGCAGGCGCTCCCCGACATTGTTACCTTCGTTAGCAGGAGGGCCTATATCGAAAAGCCGCAGGGCATCATGTATTCGTCGCTGAACAAGGAACAGCAGGAAAAATTGCTCGCGCTGGTAGAAGTATATATCAGGCGCTACACCAAATTATTTGCCGATGATATGCTGAATGAACTGAAGGCCGCCGGATATGAAAAACTGCAATTCGCCTGGGCCGGCTCGCTTCAACCGGGCACCGGCCACTACTACCGCATACAAGGCCCCACCATCATCATCGAATATGACAACACACAGAATAATGCCAATCATGTTCATAGTGTGCTGCGCGATCTCAAACATGATTTTGGAGGAGACGAACTGATAGCGCATTATGAGAAAGAGCATTTGGCTGTGGTGAAAAATAATAGAACAAAGAACAAGGAACATGGAGTAGTGAAGTAAAAAGGAAATACAAATTCTTCCTTCATTTCTTACTTCACGACTCCATGTTCCTTGTTCTTTACCCGATTCTTCATTTATCTTACAGCCTTATCTCCACTTCTCCATTCGCCCAAACCAGCAATGCTTTGTTATCACATTCGCCGGTACCGAAGTCGATGAAGAACTCACGGGCATTGATCTTTATTTTCACTTTGCCTGAAACGATAAAGGGACAGGCAACGGGTTTGATCAGGGCGGTCTCCGTGTTTTTAGTTACCACGGTACCATTTGCGTATTCGGTTTTTGAACGGCCTTCGATCGAGAACACATCGTCGCGGATAAGGCGCGTGTCCATACCTTCGATCTGCGTAATTACTCTCACGCCGTTATAAGTAAATCCTCTTCCATTGGGCCAGGTCAGTTTGCCATCCGCCACCTGCACCGAATATTTCAGGGCGCCATCAGCACTCAGGTTGGTAATTGTTTTTACACCTTCGATATGTATGCGGTTTACATAAAAGTCGCGGAAGGTAATTTTCAGTTCAGCACCCGGTCTGCGGATAGGCGCGCTAAAGTATAATACGATAGCGCCTTTTCTGAATTTACCGTCGCGGCACAAACAACCATCACCAAAATCGATGGTCACTGTTTTGGGGAATGTGCCGTCGTTGGGATCGACAGTGATCTTTGTGCAGGGGCCTACTTTGTAATAGAGATTTACGAAAAAATCGAGCTTTACCGTCACTACCGAACTGGTGCCGGCAGCCTGCATGGGAATTTCGCCGTTGTTTTGTTCGGCGGCAGTTTCCAGGTCGGCGCCTACCGACATACCGATCTCGGTTACGTCATCGTACTCTGATTCGGCAGCGGCATTTTCAGTGGATATGGTTTGCGCTTCCTGGTCATTTACTTCGGGAGCATTGTTACTTGCTTCTTTTTTACAAGAGGTCGTCATGATCACGGCAAAGAAAAACATGGCCGCGATGAGCGACTGAAATTTAATTTTCATGGCTATACTTTTTGTGTTCTCTAAAATTGGTTAAGTATAGTTTGGAATGGTGCAGGCCCCTGAAGTTTAATGTGCCGTTAAATTATTTTTACGGTGCAGGATATAATTGATAATGCCGTCACTGCCCTAAATATTCATAAACAGGCACTTGAAGTGTGGCCGGATACAAGTAAATTCGTCCTCTCATTTACTGATATATGATAATAGACCTGCGCTCGGATACTGTAACAAAACCTACCCCCGGCATGCTGGAGGCCATGATGAAGGCTCCCGTTGGCGATGATGTTTTCAGTGAAGACCCTTCCGTCAATAAACTTGAAGCAACGGCCGCCGAACTATTCGGTATGGAAGCGGCCATATATTGTCCTACCGGCACCATGAGCAACCAGGTAGCCATTAAAGTGCACACACAGCCCGGTGATGAAGTGATATGCGATAAAACGGCGCATGTATATCAATATGAAGGCGGAGGCATTGCAGCCAATTCGGGCTCGCAGGTAAAACTGCTGGACGGCATCAATGGAAAAATATCGGTTGAGCAGGTAGCGGCGGCCATCAATCCCGATGACGTGCATAAGGCAAATTCTTCATTGGTCTGTATTGAAAATACATCCAACCGCGGCGGCGGCGCCTGTTATGAACTGACCCATATACAGGAGATACGCGAGCTCTGCAATCGTCATAACCTGAACCTGCACCTCGATGGCGCCAGGCTTTTCAATGCACTGGTTGCGCGCAACGAAACGCCCAAACAATATGGCGAAGTTTTTCACAGCATATCCGTTTGCTTAAATAAAGGATTGGGCTGCCCCATCGGCAGCATACTGATCGGCAAAAAAGATTTTATCAAAAAAGCGCGTCGTGTGCGTAAAGTTTTTGGTGGTGGCATGCGGCAGGCAGGATATATGGCTGCCAGTGGACTATATGCACTGCAACATCACGTGAACAGGCTGGCGGAAGATCATGAGCACGCCAGGCAGATTGCAAATGCGCTAAGTAAAAAAGAATTCACCGGGTCAATATTACCGGTTGAAACCAATATCATCATCTTTGAAATAAAATCGCCGGCGCAGCCGCAGGATATCGTGGCAAAGCTGAAGGCGCAGCATATATATACCATCGCCATCTCGCCCACGCAGATCAGGATGGTTCTGCACCTCGATATAACACCGGCCATGGTAAAAAAACTGATAGAAGTAATCAATTCATTATAAAACATGCTACCAACTAACAAACCCACTGCTACAAAGGCATGGAAAAAATTAGCGGACCATCATAAAAAAATTTCCCGCCTGCATATGCGGGAACTGTTTGAGAAAGATGCCCAGCGCTTCGAAAATTTTTCGATCGGCTTTGGTGATATACTTTTTGATTACTCGAAGAACCGCATCAATCAAAAGACCATATCATTATTATTGCAGTTGGCGGAAGAATGCAAGCTGGAGCATTCCATCGAAGCCCTGTTTACCGGCGATAAGATCAACCAGACCGAAGGAAGGTCCGTACTGCATACTGCGCTGCGTAACTTCAGCGGTAAACCGGTATATACCGATGGTCAGAATGTGATGCCGCTGGTGTTTAGCGTGTTGAAACAAATGCAGCAGTTCTGCCAGCGCATTCACAGCGGTGACTGGACAGGGTATACCGGAAAAAAAATAAAATATATTGTCAATATCGGTATCGGCGGCAGCGACCTGGGCCCGTTAATGGTAACCGAAGCGCTGAAGCCCTACCAGGTGGAAGATATGAAGGCATTTTTTGTGTCGAACATCGATGCCACGCATATCAGTTCGGTATTGAAACAGGTGAATGCGGAAGAAACCCTTTTCCTCATTGCCTCAAAAACTTTCACCACGCAGGAAACTATGACCAATGCGCATACTGCGCGCCGTTGGTTTCTTGAACAGGCAAAAGACGAAGCATATGTTGCCAAACATTTCGTGGCGCTCAGCACCAATGAAAAAGAGGTGGTGAAATTCGGCATCGATAAGGCCAATATGTTTCAATTCTGGGATTGGGTGGGCGGACGCTATTCATTATGGAGCGCTATCGGCTTATCCATTGCTTTATTTATCGGCTATGATAATTTTGAAACCTTACTGAAGGGCGCGCATTCAACCGATAATCATTTCCGCAACACGCCGTTTGAAAAAAACATACCGGTCATTATGGCCCTGGTGGGCATATGGTATACCAATTTCTTTGGCGCGCAAACCGAGGCCATTCTCCCCTATGATCAATACCTGCATCGCTTTGCCGCCTATTTCCAGCAGGGAAATATGGAGAGCAATGGAAAAAGCACCGACCGCAAGGGCAAGCCGGTTAAGTGGAATACGGGCCCTGTTATATGGGGTGAACCCGGCACCAATGGCCAGCATGCATTTTATCAATTGATTCACCAGGGCACGCTGTTGATCCCCTGCGATTTCATAGCTCCCGCCATCAGCCATAATCCTATCGGCGATCACCACCCCATTTTGTTATCTAACTTTTTTGCGCAGACAGAAGCATTGATGAATGGTAAAACACATGAGGAAGTAAAAGAAGAGCTGGCAAAAGCAGGAAAGTCGGAAGAGGAAATAAAGAAACTGGCTCCCTTCAAAGAGTTCAGCGGCAATCGTCCTACCAATTCAATTTTGGTAAAACAAATTACTCCTTATACCCTGGGACAGCTGATCGCGATGTACGAACATAAGATATTTGTGCAGGGAGTTATATGGGATATATACAGCTTCGACCAATGGGGCGTTGAGCTGGGCAAGCAACTGGCCAGTAAGATACTTCCCGAGCTGGAACATGATAAGAAAGTGAGCTCGCACGACAGCAGCACCAACGCGCTCATCAATGCGTATAAAAAAATGAGGAAGTAATTGTGTAAATTAAGGGTCGATTTCATCAGCATCATAAACCATAACTATATGAAACGCTTTTTCCTTATTGCCTTTTTAGGCGCCGGCCTTTCGGCAACCGCGCAACAGCAGCCGTTTACCAGGAAAATGCCTGTCTCAATCGATACCACGGGAGAAAGGTTCAATGATCTTATTAAACAACGCGGCCTTTTGCCGCAGGCAAGTTTTTCACATAATACTTCAAAAGGAAAGATATATATCCTTCCCATAGATAATATGCCCTGCCTGGTGCCCGATATGAACCAGGTAAGCCGCATGCCGGGAGCATATGCTTATCCCGAAGGCAGAATGCCGAACCTGTTTCCAAAACAGCGTGTGATCCCGGAAGAAGAAAAAAAGCCTAAACAGTAAATAAAAAATCCCCATCGGTTGATGGGGATTTTTCTTATCGGAATATTTTCATTTATTCCTTGAGAACTCTTTGCGAATAGTTCTTTCCGTTCATTAATATATTCACCACATATACGCTCTGTGCCACCAGCTTGCCTTCGAGCGCAATTCTGAGGCGGCGCTGGTTCACATTCGGATTCTGGTAACTGAGGAGCGTGCGCCCGTTCAGGTCCACAATGCGCACTTCCACTTTACCATTCGGAGCGCTGGCAAATTCTATGTCGAGATTTTCCTGGACAGGGTTCTTCAATATGCGCACCACTGCTTTACCGGTAGGCTCATATCTCAGCAGGATCGTTTTGCTATGAACAAACTTTCCGTCGAGATCGATCTGTTTCAGGCGGTAGAAGTTGGTCTCCTGCGCTATATCGCGATCAGTGAACTGGTAGTCGCGCACCGTATTGCTATGTCCGGCTGCAGCCACCGTACCGACCTTCGTGAAGGTTACTCCATCGTAAGACCTTTCCACTTCAAACGACATACTATTTTGTTCCTGCGCAGTCTTCCAGTCGAGTATCGCTGAATTATTTTTCATTTTTCCGCTGAACTCGGTCAGACGTACCGGCAATGGGCCTGCAGGCAGGCCTGCGCCAAATCCGGAGAAGCCATTATTGAAGGTATAAGTCAGCGTTGAGTTCGAACCGAAGGTACCGCGCACAGGCGTTACCACCTGTACCGTGCCCGGGCCATCCGGTTCAGGATTACCAGGCGTTACATTCGATATCTGGCTCGGTATCTTAACCAATAGAATGTTGTTGAATGTTTGTCCCGTAGCCGTTTGCCATCCATTCACTTCGGTCTGCGAATAGTACAAGGTTATCTCGAATTGCCCGGCCGGGTTGTTATTGGTCGGAATTACCCTGAATGTTTTATTCATGAGGTAATTGGCGGTATTATTATTCCAGAACTGCGATGAAGCAGTGCCTGCGCGGTCGATCACCACCTGCGTACAGCCATAATCATGGTTAGTGAGGTTGCGAACGCGCGCCAGCAACTCGCCTGTACCTGAGTAGAAGAACAGGTCGCTTTGCGGACCAAGATACTCACTGCGCGATGTGTTGAGCGTGGTGGCTATGGCTGCGCCTGATGTAGTGAATGTAACACTGAGCCGCGAGTCGGAAACAAAGGCAACAGGCAGTGTACATCCTACGCCCGCTCCTGCTGTCCAGTCGGAGTAGGTAGAAGCCCTGACGGCCGCGCCAAAGGGCGATAAGGTACCTTCCATTACATCAGGTAATGCAGTGGGTGTGGCGGCGCCATTATCGAAGCAGAATTGCACCACTATGTTCGAAGTGCCATCCCAGAGGAACGGCGTGGTGAAATTGATCGGGTTATTGCCTACAACGGTGGTAAAGTCGCCGGTGAACACCTGCGTAAATGCAGGCGCTATAAATCCTGTGTTCAGGTTCACCGCATTGGTAAGTCCCAGCGAAACAGTAAACCCGGTATAAGGACCGGTACTGTTCTTCGTGATCACCCTTGTCATCATCGAAGTGATATAGGTGCTTGCATTAAGACCGGAGGCAATTAGCTCTGAAGCCCTGAACAGGCTTTGGATCCTGTGGCGTTGTTTATTGCTCCTGTAAATGGTGGCATTGCTCAGGGCGCCATCGACAGTTCCCACAGCGAAATTACCTGCCAGGCCCGACAACGGCAATTGATCATCGTTGTTGATGATGAAAGTATGCGTTTGCGGCCCTGTGCCTGGTTGCGCATTGGTGGTTCCTGAAATAGCATATTGCAGTGTAAACGACTCGGCCGGTTCTATCATGGCGTCGTTGTACACACGCACTGTTATGTTTTGCGCCGTGGTTGACCCGTTCAGAAAAGTGAGCGTATTGCTGGGCGCTGCAAAATTACCATTGGTCGTATAATCGAAATCGAGGCCCTGTGTGGCCGTATTGCCGGGCTGGATACTGAGCGTAACGGTTGCATCGCCAGTGGGCGCATTCGCAATCGTCATCGGCACGGTATAGTCTGTATAGAAAAGACAGCCTGATGTGGCGGAAGTCAACTCGCTAACCGCTCTTGACGATGAATTGAAATTGATATCAGGCGTTGTAACGTTTGGAACAGCTGCAGTAAATAAACCACGTCCATGCGTAGCCGCAGCGATGGTACGGTCGCTGGCGCGGTATTGCAACATATCCACGCGCACATTGGCGAGGCCGGTGTTGGTAGGCGACCAGTCGGTGGCGCCGCCATTAATATTATCGGTCGACCATATGCCTAATTCGGTTGCCAGCAATGCCCAGTCGGAATTGCGCGGGTCAAACATGGCCCAGCGCACGGGCATATCCGGAAGGTTTCCATCAACCACGGTCCAGGTTGGCGATCCCGACAGCGCGTTGGTAGATTCATATACATTGTTCACTCCAAAGTTGCTGGAGGTAACCAGCATATGGTTTTCGTCTGCCGGATCGATGGCGATACAGGAAACTACACCAACGACGGCCGGTTTTATGGTAACACCTGCCTGGGTGGTGCCGGTATTTGCATTATCTACCATCACTACCGAGCCATTATCCAATCCAAAATATACGCGGTTCAGCGTTATGGGCGAAACGGCCACGTGCGTAATAAAGCCGGTGCCAAAAGCAGTAACTCCTACCTGTGCATCAGCGCCATTGATCTCAGGACTTATCCACCTGTAATAAAATCCGGGATTATCGCCGCCATATAAAATGTTGGCGACATTATCGTAGTCGGTGGGGTTAATGAAGTCGCCGCGGTTGTTTTTGTTGAAGGTGGTGAAATTGACACCGTTATTAGTGGAAATAAAATAGTTGTTGTTCACATAAGAGGTGATCTGCACATTGCCATTGTCCTGGTCGATATGGGGAAAGCCACCATCGCCACCAGAGGCCGAGGTTACGTTGTTCAGACCGGCCGCATTGAAACGATGCGAACCATTATCCTGCGCACCTGCCAGGAAATAGTTGGCGGTGGTGGGGTGAATGGCGCAACCATAATACTGCGTTACATTATATCCCGTATTCTTGGCTGCCCATGTCGGTTTAGCGCCAACGCCGGTTATGTTTGCGTCGGTAGTATAATAAACACCACCATCGGTACCCCATAACACGCGCGAGGAGCTGCCCGGTACGTAAGTAATGGCGTGATGGTCGGCGTGTATATTCTGGGCGGCGGTAAAACCTGTGGCCGCAAACAAGGACCAGGTGCTCATCTGCGTCCATGTGGCGCCGTTATCGTCGGATCGCAGGGCGTCTACGCCTCCTATATATAAGCTGTTAGCATTATTGGGGTCAACAGCGGCAATCAGGTCATAAAAAGCCTGTCCCCTGGTGAACACCGAGTTGGAACCCTGGTCGATGATAGTGGGCACCGTGCGCACAGTCCATGTATTGGTAGAGGGCGTATACTGTTGTATGGAAGTACAGTTGGAATTATTGAATCCCTGGAACAATGCATACACCACATCCGCATTGGAAGGGGCTGTGGCCAGTTCAATGCGGTTCCAGAAACTCGTAGGGTTCATGATGGTACCAGCTGCATTGGGCGTAATGTTCACCCAGGTTCCCGCATTACCGGTATTGGCGCCGTTAACTGCCGCGGAAGAGAGATAAATGCCTCCATTACTTCCGGTAGTGCCCAGCGAACAATATATATCGCCGTTGGGAGCCATTTCCAGGTCGGCGCCCCTGGTAGAGCTTCCGAATACAGGTGAACCAAGCACCTGCGTCCAGGTAGCGCCGCCATCGGTTGATTTTTGAACGCCACCCGCGCTGGTGCCAACCGGGCGGCAGGTTGCATATAAATTGCCGTTGTTATCAATCAGCAGATCTTGTATAAACAGGAAATTGGCGGTTGACATTAAACGATTCCATGTAGTGCCGCCGTCGGTACTTTTCCATATGCCAAGGCCCTGCACAGCGTCGACATTGAACCAGCCCTCGCCAGTGCCAAAATACATGGTGTTGGGCGTGGTGGGACTTTGCACGAAACTGCTGATGGCGAGGTTATCAAAAAAATCGTCTTTTTTCGTCCATACAGGAGTGGCCGCGGTAATATCATTGGTGACCCATAATCCACCGGCCACACCGCCCGACCATACTTTCGTAAATCCGGGCGAACCATTCAGGTCGAACCAGAGCGCCCTCGTTCTGCCGCCCACGTTGTTGGGCCCGCGCTCCGTCCAGGAAATGCCGCTCACTGCCGTATTGACCTTCATGGTCGACAGCTTTGCGTTGCGTGCTTCGGTGGCAACCAGTAATCTTTCGCGGGGAATGCGGTTCAGTTTAGGATCACGTGTCAGGCGAAACTCCTGCTCTATCAGTTTGTCGACTTCCGTAGACTCTTCCGAGGGGTCTTCACCTGCTTCTTTAAATTGTTCTTTGTTGGGATAAAAATAAAATGCAAGAATAATGGTCACGGCGAGAAGCCCGACCAGGAGTAGAGTTTTTCTCATAAAAGGGTTTTAGCGTCAGTTCAAGGTAGTATAAAAATAAAAAATGCCCCTGATATAGAACCAGAGGCATCGAAATATATTATTTTATTGATCTCACCATTTGTCCACTTCTTCGCTGGCATCTGCTGCGCTGCCGGCTCCATTGCTGGAAGCACTGGCGTTTACAGCGAGCACCGGCGCTTCGGAAGAAGCTACATCTTCAACTTCAGCTACTTCAGCCACTTCAGAAGTTTCGGCTACCTGGTCATGGTTATAGGCATCGAAATCAAAGTTGGGCATCAGTTCTGTTTTCACATAATCAACAGCTTCAGTCAGGGCCTTCAGGAACTTATTAAAATCTTCTTTGTACAAAAAGATCTTGTGCCTGTCGTAACCATTCTCGTTAAACTTCTTGCGACTTTCCGTAATGGTGATGTAGTAATCATTGCCCCGGGTAGCACGTACATCGAAGAAATACGTTCTTCTCTTACCAGCTCTGATGCGTTTGCTATAAACGCTTTCCATTCTTTTGTCGTTGTTTTCGTACGCCACAGTCATTTAGTTTTTTGCAGTTAACAATGTCAATATTTGTCAAAAAAAGCAGTTACAAATATAATATTGTTTTAGAATCAGCAAAATTTCATTACTATTTTTGGTGTTTATTCAAAAGAAAAGTCCCCGTCAGGGTTTCTCCTCATCAGAAATTGATTCCTGGCGCTCCTGTTTTTGCTGCTGTTCGTATAAATACGAATAATAACCGTTACGTGATAACAATTCTTTATGTGTGCCCATCTCAACTATCTGTCCATCTTCCAGCACAACGATGTTATCGAAGTCGAAGAGGGTAAATATACGGTGGGTGATGATGATGGCTGTCCTGTGTTGCAGGAAGCGGTACAGGTTACCTAATATTTCTTTTTCAGTGCGGGCATCCACGGCGCTCAGGCAATCGTCGAACACAACTATCTGCGGGTCTTTTACCAGGGCGCGGGCAATGGATATGCGTTGCTTTTGTCCGCCGCTGAGTGTCACCCCCCGCTCCCCGATCATGGTCTCATATTTTTCATGAAAACCCATGATCTCCTTCTCCACGCTGGCCTGGCGTGCCGCCTGCTGCACATTCTCCTGCGAAAGACCCGCGGCCCCGAACAATATATTGTTGGTAATGGAGTCGCTGAACAGGAATACATCCTGTGGCACATAACTGATCTGCCTGCGAACCGATTGAAGGTCCATGTTGCGCAGGTCCATACCATCGATGGTGATATTGCCCCTGGTAGGATCGTACATACGAAGCAAGAGGTGGGCGATGGTTGTCTTGCCGCTGCCCGTATGACCGATGATGGCGATCTTTTGTCCCTCCCGGATGGTCAGATTAAAATGTTTTAATGCCTGGATACCGGTGTTTGGATATATGAAGTCGACATTATGAAATGCGATATTTCCTTTCAAAACCGGTGTGGCCGCTGCGGCCGGGTTGGCTATTTCGGGTTCGGTATGCAAAAATTCATTGATCCTTTTTTGAGAAGCGATGGCGCGTTGGATCATGCTGGCCGTCCAGCCGATAGCGCCCACCGGGAAGGTCAGCATGTTGATATACATCACAAACTCGGCAATGGTATCCACGCCCACGCCGTGTGTGCTGTGTATGGCATATATGCCGCCGATCATAATGGTGAGCAGCGTGCTCAGTCCGATGATGAGCGACATGGAAGGAAAATAGATCGCTTCCACGCCCGCCAGGCCGATCGCATTTTTCTTATACTCTTCGCTGTTCTTTTCAAAAAAACCATTCATGGCCTTTTCCTGCACAAAAGATTTTATGACGCGGATGCCGCTATAGGATTCCTGCGCATTGGTGGTGAGGTCTGATAATAATGCCTGGATCTTTTCGCTGCGCCGGTTGATGATGGTATTTACTTTATAAATGGTGAGTGCGAGTATGGGCAACGGCGCCAGCACATATAATGTAAGCAGCGGATCTCTTTTCACCATATAAAAAACAGCGAGGCTGATCAACGTTACCAGGTTGATGGCGTACATCACGGCGGGACCTGTGAACATACGAACGCGGCTTACATCTTCCGCCACGCGGTTCATAAGATCGCCGGTGCTGTGTGTCTTGTAAAAATTAGCGTCGAGTTTGAGATAATGACGGAAGATCTGGTTTTTCTGGTCGAACTCGATATGGCGGCTCATCACGATGATGGTTTGCCGCATGAAGAACATGAATATGCCGCGAATGAGCGCCAGCACCAGGATAGTGATGCCGCAAAGCGCGATTACGGAAATGGTCCTGTAATTCTGTGCAAAATCGATGAACCATTTTACCAGTATATCATAATTAGCGGGTCTTTTATTTTCATTCACTACACCCAGCGAGCGCTTCACGATATCGAACACATAACCGGTGATCTGCGGAGCGAGTACAGCAAAATAGTTGGAAATAATGATGAACAGAATTCCCAATATCAATCGGTAGCGGTATTTGTAGAAAAACGGATTAAGTGACCGTAAATGTTTCAACCCGGAGAATTTAGGGAACGAAGGTAAGACATCAAAAAATTACACCCTCAAGATTAACAGGTTTAACATACAAAAAGCTTTAGTTCACATACATAATCCCGTTGCCGGCAGGCAGACTATTTATATTTCAGGCAAAAATGTGATCAGCTTATGAGGGCCAAATATTACTTATTGTCGTCACTATTGTTTTTTTCAGTGGTTGGAAAATCACAAGGCGTTGCCATCGGCACCGCGGGCGCTACTCCCGACGCGAGCGCCGTGCTGGATATCCAAAGTAATCAGAAAGGATTGCTGGTGCCGCGCATGACCTTGGCGCAGCGCGCCGCCATTGCTTCTCCCGCCACGGGCTTATTGGTTTTTCAAACCGATGGCGCAAGCGGGTTTTATTTCAATAGCGGAACGCCCGTTGCGCCGGTATGGACCCTGTTGCCGGTGGCTACCTGGGGTTTGAACGGTAATGCCGGCACCAATGCAGCCGTAAATTTTTTAGGAACAACCGATGCAGTACAGTTTGGCCTGCGCACCAACAATACGGAGCGCCTGCAAATTCGCGCCAATGGAACAGTCATGATTAATGGCACAGTAGCGAAAAGCAACCAGGATGCGCTCGAGGTAATTGGCGCAGGCGTGGCAGGGGCCACCAACTCCGGATTTGGATTTCCTATTAATGGTTACAGCGCCGGTGCTTATGCAGGAATATATGGAGATAATACCGGTACGGGCCAGGGTGTTTGGGGAAGTAACAGCAGTACAGGCACCGGGGTATATGGCACCAATGCATCATCGGGTACCGGTGTACAGGGACATTCAGCTACCGGCATTGGCGTATTGGGTCAAACCAATTCTGGGAGCAATCCCGCGATCAGGGCATATAATCAAAATGCAAACGGCATTGGCATTGTGGGATTAGGAAGCAATATCTCCGTGTTTAATAATATCGGTGTGGGAACAGGCGTATTGGCGCAGGGCGAAACTTTTGGATTGGCGGCATTTGCAAGCACCACCGGCGCGGTCAATACGATCAATAAGTGGGCCGGCTATTTCGATTATTTGCCGGGCGCGAATGCATATGCATACATCGGCGGGCGGTCGGGCACCACGGATTATGCTATTTTATCGAGCGGTGTAAAATCAACGATGGTGAAAGATGATCAGGACCGTAACCGCATCATGTTTTGTACCGAGGCGCCTGAAGTATTGTTCCAGGACCTGGGCACCGGAAAATTGGTGAATGGCCGCGCGCATATAACGATCGATCCTTTGCTGGCGCGGAATATATATGTGAGTGAATCGAAACCGCTAAAAGTTTTTATTCAACTCGAAGGAGATTGCAAGGGCGTTTATGTTACCAACAAATCGGCATCGGGTTTTGATGTGATAGAACTGCAGGGCGGAAGAAGCAATACGGCTTTCACTTACCAGTTAATTGCCAACCGCGCCAACAGCACTGATGAATGGGGACGTGTAACAAGCCGGTTTGCGGATGTTCGCTTTCCTGTTGGTCCGGGGCGCGCAAAAGCGCAACCGGTGAATAACGATGCGTTAAAAAACGCAGCGCCCTTAACAAAGAATAAAGAAGAAAAATAAGTTTTTGCATGATTAGACCGCCCGCCCTATTTTTGCGCCGGAGAGATGGCAGAGCGGTCGAATGCGGCGGTCTTGAAAACCGTTGAGGTGAAAGCCTCCGGGGGTTCGAATCCCTCTCTCTCCGCATCTATCCGTTGTTTAAGATAAACTGAAATTAAAAAAGCCTGCAAAATCAAGTGTTTGCGGGCTTTTTGCTTTTTAAGCATACCTGCATTTACCCCATTTTACGGATATAGGTCAGTGAGTAATTCGTGGAGTATTACCTCTTTTTACCAATACTCACTGGATTTTACACAAGTCTTTCTTTATTAACACTTTATAAGAACTGAACTCTTTAGTTCACTACGCAGCTTGCGTAATTTTAAAACCTCAAAAAGTGTGTAACATGGAAAGAAGTTTCGGTCTTTTATTCTATATCAAAAAACCCAAAGGCTATCAGAACGGCGAAGTACCGGTTTACATGCGTATGACAGTAAATGGCGTTTCGGCGGAAATCAGCACAAAAAGAAAATGTGATCCCTTAAGATGGAATGCTGCTGCCGGTCGGGCAGATGGTAAATCCGACTTTGCCAAATCAGTTAATGGTTACCTGGAAGTTTTGCAACGGAAGGTATATGAAATCCGTATACAGCTTCTTGAAACCAGCCAGCCCGTTACCGCTGAAAATATTAAGGCTCTTTTGCAGGGAAAAGAACTTGACCAGCATAAATATATGCTAATGGAAATTTTCAAACACCACAATGAACAGATGGCTATGCTGGTTGGACAGGAATATGCACCTGGAACTTTGGAACGGTATAATACATCCTATAAGCATACCCTTGCTTTTCTGCAATGGAAATACAAAGTGTTGGACGTAGCCATTACCCGATTGGATTTTGAGTTTATTACTGAATATGAATTTTGGCTTAAAAGTGTTCGCAAATGTGATCATAACACTACCCTGAAATACCTGAGCAATTTCAGGAAGATCATTAACCGTTGCCTGCGTAATGGTTGGCTTCAAAGAGATCCGTTTATGGGTTTTAAGATGACAAAAAGAGAAGTGGAAAGAACGGCATTGACTGAATTTGAACTGCAGGATTTAGCAACCAAAAAATTTGCAATTGAAAGGCTTGCAATAGTTCGGGATATCTTTCTGTTTAGCTGTTACTCCGGTTTGGCTTATTCCGACGTAAAAAAATTGAAGCGGTCTGAAATCGTGATCGGTATTGATGGAGAAAAATGGCTTATCAGCAAAAGGCAAAAAACAGATATTGCAGCCAGGATACCACTGTTGCCACCCGCGCTGGTAATCATTGACCGCTATATTAACCATCCTCAGTGTACACAGGAAGATCGGGTGTTGCCGGTATTCAGCAATCAAAAAATGAATGCTTATCTGAAAGAGATAGCTGATTTGTGCGGAATTAACAAGAACCTTACCTATCATATTGCCCGGCATACTTTTGCTACCACAATTACTTTAAGCAATGGCGTACCAATAGAAACAGTTTCTAAAATGCTGGGACATCGGAATTTGAAAACTACGCAATTGTACGCACGAATTTTAGATCAGAAAATCAGTGAGGACATGAAAAAATTGAAAAGGAAATTTACATCGAATTAATGCTATTAACAAGTTCGAGTTTCCCCGTGCTACAAACCTTTCTGTAAGCACACCTCATTTCAGGGTTAGGCTGTCTGAATATTGTTGCCTATTTGTTTGATGCTTGTTTGATATTGAATCTTTCTAGTCCAAAATTTTGATTTTCTTATTCTCAAAGGAAGGTTTCGTAAATCATCAGTCTTTTCATCAAAAAATGCAAAGCTCACAATCCCCGGATCATTACGAAAAGTTAACTCCATGCTGACGCTCTCGATACAACCGCTTATCCTGTTCGTACGATTGACAACCCTACAAAAAATTAGATCATCTAAGTTGCAATATTTTTCCAATGTAATTCCATTTTTGTAAACAACTATTGCGAGTTTGTTTTTCTCTTTGTCAATTGCAATAAGCCTGTCTTTAAATACAGTCATGTCAGAAATTGAAAGGATATGCCGCTTTGAAATTCTTTTAAACGCCAGCTTCATTGCCAGATAGCTCTTTCGTTGATGTTTGTCTTTAAAGAGTGACTGAAAACCAATATAAAGAGCGAATGGCATTAACAGCACAAGAATTATAAGAATTAAGTACATAGCGAATGTTTTAAAATTGAGTTAATCATCTATCATAAATTGTGGAGTTCGGTTTTAAGGCTTTTTTGCTTCCTGAATATAAAAACCTGTGATGCAGTTTTGTCAAAAGGTTTGAGGGTGTTCCTGCATCTGCACCATCATTTGTTACAAGAATTCCTTTTAGGCCTTTTCCGGATTCAAGTCCATAAACAGACGCTTTGTCTGCAGGATCTGAATCCCCTTCATATCGGAATAGTGCTACAATTTTTAAATCATTAATTTCGAATTTTGTTTTCCCCCACATAATATAATTGTGGACTAAACTAAAATTCTTATTAAACCCCATTTTTCTAAGCTCTTTAATGGCACTTGTCACTGTTTCATAAAGAAATTTTGTATTCATATTAATTTATTTAGCGTGAGATCATAAACTTATTTTTGTCAAAGGATTTCTCTTGTTATTTGTACTACAAGACATATTCAAATTGGTGGATAAATTTCATCGGTCTTCGATGGAAATTTATTTTGTTTCTCCAATACTCTGCCTTTCTTATTAATGAAGGTTTTATATAAATGTTATCTGAATCTCTTTCATAAAACGTAAGCTTTGAAACTTCATTAATGGTCTTATTTCTAACTTCTATGAAAACTTTTTCAATGTGTCTCGAAGTTTCACTCCAGGTTTTAACGACTCTGCAAAAAATCAATGTTTCCAAATCAATGGAGAGTTGAGCATTAACCCCTTTGCGAATATCAACGAACAACAGTTTCTTATTCTTTCTATCTATGCCTATTGCTTTATGTCTGAAATATTCGATTTCCATCTCCGAGAGGTTATCCTCTCCAACCAGGCGACGGATTGCTCGTTTAAGATTTCTTTTGATTTGTTTCTTACGTCTTTCTTTAATTATTGCCAGGATACAGATAATAAATGTCGGCAACAACAAAAAGAATATAATTACTGATAAAATATTCATCTCGGTATTTTTAAGTTTTGATGAAACTCTCTATTGATCTTCATTAATCACTTCCATTATGGTAAAAGTTCTTTCACCAGCGGGTACCCGCCATTTAACCTTTTGCCCTTTTCGAAATCCAATCAATGCAGTTCCGATTGGAGCCATTACTGAAATTCTGTTTTCTTTAATGTCTGCCTTGTCAGGCGTCACGAGCATTAGCTCCATTATTTGATCTTTGTCTTCCGCCTTTATTCTTACCATAGAATTAAGCCTCACCACATCAAGAGGGAAATCATTTTTATTTACAAGCGTTGCGTTCTTTAATTCAGTTTTCAAGCCTTCTGCATTTTGACGGTCAAAGGCAGTCTTTCCAAACCTTCCGTTGAGGCAGGAGAGCAACAGGCTATAATCGTCTTTTCTAATTACCAGTTGATTATTTATTTTTCCCATGACATTTTAATTTAATAGTAATTTGAAATCTGTTTGCTTTGTTTGAATTTTCTTTCTTTTAAAATATATCTCTTCGAAACTCATGATAGTTTGTTCATCTACCCGTCGAAAGAATTTTGAAGGTTGAATACTTTGTATATCAGAAAACCCGCAGGCCTCCATCATTTCTTTAGTCGCTTTTATCGTGTTCAAATGAAAATTGAATACTCTTACGCTTTTATCTGCTGGATCTAAACCTTTATACAAAGCAGGGTTTTGTGTGGCTACTCCAACCGGGCATTTTCCGCTATCGCATATTAATGCCTGGATACACCCGAGCGCGAACATCATGCCCCGGGCACTGTAACAGGCAGAAGCGCCCAGGGAAAGAGCCTTAAGTACATCGAACCCGGTAATGATCTTACCAGCAGCAAGTATTTTAATATGTCGGCCAAGATCAAATTCATCCAATGTTTGCTTTACAAAGCCCAACGCCTCATATAAAGGCATTCCCAGGTGATCGGTAAATTCCAATGGCGCTGCGCCAGTACCGCCTTCACCTCCATCTACGGATATAAAGTCAGGAATGCAACCACTTGTTTTAATTGCCTTACAGATATCAATAAATTCCTGCCTGTCGCCAATACAAATTTTAAAACCCACCGGTTTACCATCTGATAATTCGCGCAAAAGCTGGAGAAATTGCACCATTCCTTCCGGGCTGTCAAACTCTGTGTGCGCCGAAGGGGAATGAATGGTTGTCCCAGGCGTTACCTGCCTTATTGCGGCAATCTCAGCCGTATTCTTTGCGGCAGGCAAAATTCCTCCGTGGCCGGGTTTTGCGCCCTGGGACAACTTCAGCTCGATCATTTTTACCTGCGGTCGCAATGCGTTTTTTCTAAATGCAAGTGAATGGAATCTTCCCTTATCGTCCCGGCAACCAAAATAGCCGGTCCCTATTTGCCAGATCAAATCCCCTCCTTTGAGATGATATTCACTGATACCTCCTTCACCTGTATTATGGGCGAAATTTCCCAACTTAGCCCCTTCATTTAAAGCCGTAATGGCCGTTTTACTCAGCGCACCATAACTCATAGCGCCAATGTTATAAATACTTGCATGATACGGCTGCTGGCATAAATGATTGCCTATCCACACACGCAATTCACCCTCGTTTAGTTTAATCGGATAAACGGAATGTGCAACCCACTCAAATCCTCGTGCATTCGGATCAGCCTGCATCCCAAAAGCTACAGTTTGTCTTTCGTTTTTTGCCCGTTGATATACAATTGATCGCTGGCGCCTGTTGAAAGGTTTACCATCCAAATCGGATTCAAAAAAGTACTGGCGTATTTCCGGCCGTATAGACTCAAAAAAGTAACGTAGATAACCAATTAGGGGAAAGTTTCTCAAAATGGCATGCTTTTTCTGCTGAATATTTATAATTGCCAGCAACAATAAAGGCAACGAAAAAGCAAGCACCCAGTAAGATTTTCCGTTACCGATGTACCCATCTTTCAGTGAAATGGCGCTTACCAAAACAAGAATCAATATAATAAGCCCACTTACCGAAACTTGTTTTTGATTGTGTATCATGTCAATTCGTTTATTTTTAAATAATAACAGTATGTTTTTCCCAGCGTATAAATTTGGCAGTAAAATACTCCTCACAATCCAGTGTCATTATGCTACTGCGAGCGCGCTTTTATTTTCAATTTTTCTTTTCACGTTTGGGGCTGCCAACTTAGAAAGTATCAGTTGCCAGTTTTTTGCGTTCTTGTCCAACCTGGGAAGATCCTGCAGATCATCAGTTTCAGAGTCGTAAAAAGACAAAGCGATGGTTTCATTTTTATCATGATATTCAAATTGCAGGTCAATCCTCTTCAAAAATTCTTCAAATCCTTTACTCTTTAATTCACCTGGCCCTATGCTTCCGTAGCTCTTCCTTACCGATACAACCGAAACCTTATCCAATTCAACAATAAATGGCTGATTCAATTCATTACCTGGTTCTGAAACCAATAAAATTTTACTCCTCCCGTCCAGTGCAATAAGTTTGTTGCCTAACACCAGGTGACTGGAGAATGACAAATTAAGCTTAGATCCGAGTTCGCTTAATAGTAGGTATTTGTCTTTATTGAATCTTGCATATACTTTTTTCATACTAATGAGAATTAGTGAATAAATAGCATATTCGCAACTATCACCACTATGGCGGTAATAATTGTCACAAATTGAATTTGATAGATCAGGAAAACAGGCGGTTCTTATGCTACAGTACCAGGCAGAAAAATATTTGCCATCTGCTATTTTTTAAACAGCACGTTTCTGACAACAAAGAATGCCAATGAATAAAAGCCGGAACCCCGGCCTGGCTGCTAATTGAGACCGGGGATTAATTATGAAAGTCCTTATGAGTAGGATAAAAATTCAACTTCGCATTGAACTGGAAGAAGTCGCAGGTAAATCCAAATTCCTGTTCAAGCAACGACTGCTTGCAGCGTAATATTTGAATATGGTTATTGATACCTGACATGTTGCAAAAGTAAGCAAATTAAACAAGGGAAACTGGAATACTTGTCCATAATTTGTTAAAGGTGGGGTAAAAATTTTGTTTCACCTTTTTCTAAGTTGCCTTCTGAGTTTTTCTTCTACATTTTTCAACAACTCAGACCAATGATTTCCTGAATCCGATGCAAAAACATCATTGCCCGGAATGCCCAGACGAACACTAACCGTTCTCATGTCAGTGGATTGACTACTTTCTTTTTTAAAATAGACATCCACCCAGTTTATTTCCGAAATATGCCGCTGTAATCTTTTGATCATGTCCCTTATTTTTTGTTGTAATTCGTCGTTTATGGTGATATCCACGGCCTGGATATCCATTCTGATTCCTTCAAATTGTTCAGTATAATTCATAAAACGTAGTTTAATTGTGATCAAATTAATTTAATTATTATCGGCATTATAGGTGTAAGTGTTTCTGTAAGATTTACCTACTGTTCGCGATCTAAGAACTGTCTTAATACATATTGCAGTATTCCTCCGTGACGGTAATATTCAATTTCGATATTTGAATCCATGCGGGCAATTGCATCAAATTTAATTACTATGCCACCTTCTTTTTTAGCGATGACCTGCACTTTTTTCAGTGGTTTAATATCTTCTGCAATACCCGTTATGGTAAAACTCTCCGTTCCGGTAATGCCTAATTTTTCAGCACTGTCACCTTTCATATATTGAAGAGGAAGAACGCCCATTCCTACTAAATTACTTCTGTGTATCCGTTCATAGCTTTCCGCAATGATTGCTTTAATACCCAACAGGAATGCACCTTTTGCTGCCCAATCTCTCGATGAACCACTACCATATTCCTTACCTGCCAGTACAACTAAAGCTGTTTGATCTTCTTTGTATTTTATTGACGCATCATACACAGACATTTCTTCGCCAGTGGGTAAATAGCGAGTAAAACCTCCTTCGCTTTGAGCCAGTTTATTTTTAATACGCACATTGGCAAATGTTCCGCGGACCATCACTTCATCATTTCCTCTTCTTGAGCCATAAGAGTTGAAAATTTCTTTTTTCACTCTACGGCTTACTAAATATTTACCTGCTGCAGAATGCTCGTTGAATTGCCCTGCAGGTGAAATATGATCGGTTGTAATACTATCGCCCAATACCAACAACGCTCTCGCATTAAGTATGTCTTTTAACGGTTCTGCATTGTCGGATATATTATAAAAGAAAGGCGCTTCCTTTATGTATGTTGAATTTTCATCCCATGCATACAAAGTATCATGAGGAATGACAAGGTTTCTCCATGTTTCATTGCCTTCAAATATTTCTGTATAGTTTTTTGCGAAGTCTTTTGGTGAAAGCACTTTGCTCATCACATCATTTATGTCATCATCAGAAGGCCAGATATCCTTTAAATAAACAGGTTGTTGATTGGGATCAGAACTGATGGGTTCATTTACAAGGTCTATATCAACCCGGCCGGCAATGGCGTACGCTACTACCAACATGGGCGACATTAAAAAATTCATTTTTACCTGTGGATGAATCCTTGCTTCAAAATTTCGATTTCCTGAGAGCACTGAAGCAACTACAAGGTCATGTTCATCAACTGCCTTTGCAACAAAAATGGGCAAAGGTCCGGAGTTGCCAATGCAGGAGGTACAGCCATAACCAACTGTATGAAATTGCATCGCTTCGAGGTCTTCTAATAAATCTGCTTTTTCAAGATAATCCGTTACCACTTTTGAACCCGGAGCCAATGAGGTTTTAACCCATGGCTTGGTCTTCAATCCGCGTTCTCTTGCTTTCCTGGCTACTAAACCTGCGCCTACCATTACAAATGGGTTGGACGTATTTGTACAGGAGGTAATAGCCGCGATAGCTACAGCTCCATCGGAAAGCATAAAACTTTCTTCTCCAATCGTGACCCACACATTTTTTCTTCCATTTACAACTGTCTCTTCAATTTCTGGTTCAGCGATTAGTTCAGGTGTTGCCGCTTGTAAAGGTTGACTACCACCTTCCGCCATCCATCGGCTTAATTGTTTTACATCTGTGTATTGCCGGCCATAGGTTTCTCCCAGCAACTCAATAAACTTCGATTTAAAATCCTTTAATAAGATTTTATCCTGCGGTCGTTTAGGTCCCGCTACTGTAGGTTCTATCGTCGATATATCCAGCTCTATGATATCAGTATAGATAATATTTTCAGCACCCGTCCTCCACAACATGTTAGTTTTGCAATAGTCTTCCACTAATTTCACCTGATCTTCTGAACGATTACTTCTGCGCATATATTCCAGCGTCTTTTCATCTACCGGGAAATAAGTGATAGTACAGCCAAATTCGGGGGACATATTGCTGATGGTTGCGCGGTCAGGTACTGAAAGATTATCAAGGGCTGATCCAAAAACCTCAACAAATTTTCCTACCACTCCATATTTCCTCAGCAGGGCCGCGATGGTCAATACCAGGTCGGTGGCCGTAGTACCCAGAGGAAGTTTACCAGTGAGCTTTAGACCAATCACTTCGGGCATTATAAAATAGATAGGTTGTCCAAGTAAAGCAGCTTCGGCTTCAATTCCACCAACACCCCAGGCTACAACACCAATGCCGTTTACCATAGGAGTATGACTATCCGTTCCCACTAATGTGTCAGGGAATATCTCTCCATTTCGTTCAATGACAGCTTTGGATAAATATTCCAGGTTTACCTGGTGACAAATGCCCATTCCGGGCGGAACTACGTTGAAATTATTAAATGATTTCTGTGCCCATTTCAAAAACTGATAACGTTCTTTGTTTCTGTTATATTCTTCGTCAATATTGCGTGCCAACGAATAATCTGTTCCAAAATAATCAACCTGTACAGAATGATCTATGATCAGATCAACAGGTATTAATGGGTTTATCTCACCAGGGTTTTTCCCTTTCCTTGCTATCTCTGAACGTAACGAAGCAATGTCTACTACTGCAGGAACGCCGGTAAAGTCTTGCATTAGTACGCGGGCAGGCTTGAATGGAATGTCTTTGTCTGAGCCAGCAGGTTGCCAATGAAGCAGCGATTCAATGTTTTCTTTAGTTACGGCAAAATCATCAAAGTTCCGAACGGCATTTTCCAATAAAACCCGGATTGAGAAAGGCAACTTGCTAATACCATATCCTTGCTTTTCCAGTTCAGGCAGGCTATAATATGCGAAGGTGCCATTTCTTGTGGTCAACAATCTTTTTAATTGAAAAGGATCTCTGAACATGATTTTTATAATTTTACCAACTCTCGACTTGTCGATTTGCATTTCTTTGTTCTATGGCTTTAGTAGGAATAATCAGCATCGGTATTGAACTGCGATCTTTCCAGCACAGTGGGATCCGAAGCTTGGAATTCACGTGACTTGAAGTCG
>JADMIO011836960.1_pt1 | contig 68901 bp, 67 predicted proteins | sample 8958161 | NCBI WGS metagenome assembly JADMIO01 (sample SAMN16585339, study PRJNA669376) | soil metagenome | isolation source: Crop rotation soil | place: USA: Cullars Rotation, Alabama | collected 2011 | reverse complement strand
CGCGACAACTTGTCCACGTGGAATTCTAAGCTTAGGATCCCAATGTGCTGGAAAGGTTTCCGGCGACGCGAGGTGCGGTTCGCTTGAATGACTGGGCGCGGTCATACGGTGCGGTGCCGTGAGTTTGTGGTGTGGCGATGTAGTGTAAGCTACAGTCAGCGTCATCCTGAGCGAAGCGAAGGACCCCTCGAAGCTGAGGAGGAGTTCCGCCGGCTTCTCCTCGGCGCACAGGGGTCCTTCGCTTCGCTCAGGATGACGACAGATTGCGGGTCAGGCTGGCGGGATACTATTTCATTCAATGGGCGCATTCAAACGAACAGCGCTGGCGTCGCTAGTCGCGACCGCTCTGGCGGCGGGCGCGATGATTCGCTACCCCGGCGGCATGTCGCACGATCGATCGACCGTCGGGTACTCGCTGTCGATGAACTTTCTCAGCGATCTCGGGATGACCGTCGCGTACAACGGTCAGCCGAATCGTCCTGGCGCGCTGCTCTTCACGGCGAGCCTGGGTGTGCTGATCGTCGGCCTCGGTTGGCTGCTGGCATCGCTCGTCCGCCTGCTCGCGCATGAGCGCGCGTCGCGGGTTTGGGCTTCCTTCGGAGCGATCTTTGGGCTGTTCGCATGCGCGGCGTTCGCCGGCGTGGCGGTGACGCCGGAGAACCGCGTGATGGCGATCCATCTCGCATTCACGATGTGGGGCTGGTGCATCGTCACTCTCGTGGCGGTGCACATGACCTTGGCCTCGTTTCAGTCGACGCGCTTCCCGAGACGCGGCGCTGTGGCGTGGCTCGTCATCACCGTGCTGCTCGCGGCCTATTCAGCGCTCATCCTGCTGGGACCGAGCCTCAGGACGCCGAGCGGATACAAGACCCAGGTGATCGCACAGAAGATCGCGGCATGTGTCATCATGCTCGGTTTGCTGTACGTCGCGCGCGAAACGGATCGTGCGACGCGGGCAGGAGCAGTACCGAGACAAGATCCTTTCATTCGCTCAGGATGACATCCAGTCGCGCAATGTTGGCGTCGTGAAGTATTGGCCGCTGCCCTGCGCGCACCGCGGAATCGACGCGAACCCGTTGCGACGGACAATCGGCACAAGCTCGGTGATCTTCGCGGCGGCGTCCATGATGATCTGCGCGCGCAACTGACCGACGTCGCTCCCGCGCGCCTCGATCGCGTGACGCAAGACGATGTCACCGTCGTCGAGACGCGGCGTCATGTAGTGCAACGTCCAACCGATCTTCTCGCGCTCGCCGCGGGCCAGCGCCCAGAACTCCGACTTCACACCGCGGTAATCCGGCAGCCACCCGGTGTGGAGATTCAGAATGCCGCGCGGCGCGCGCGCGAGCGTCGACGCAGACACGATCGACGTGCCGAACCCGATCACCAACTCATCATCGTCGAACGTGCAGTCGTTGATGCTCGTCACCGACTCGTGGCGCGGCATCGGCACATCCGCGAGAACACGCGACGCCGAGCGCCGGATGTGGCGATTGAGCCAGAGTTGAAAGACGGCGTTGGCCGGCCCGACCCGCTTCAGCTTTTTCCAATAGAAGCGCGGCGGCGCCGCGCGACGCTCGATGATCAGACGATCGAGCGCACCGGCCGACCGGAGTCGCGTCGCGAGATGGCGGCTGAAGATCGAGTCGTGCGTGACGAGCGTTGCTCTCACGCCGACTCGCTGCGCGACCGGTCGTCGAACAGAATCCGCGCCAACTCGGCGATGGTCACGTAGCGCACCGCGTAGCCGTGCCGATCAGCGAGCTGGCCGAGCTGCCGCAGGTTCGCGCGCAAATGCTGAATGGCGTAGAGCCGATCACGCCAGTCGCCGAGCGCGGGCACGAGCTCGTCGGAGTGAAAGTACGAGACGAAGAAATCGCTTCCCGTCTTGAAGAAGTCATTGAGCAATCGGCGATAGAGAATCGGCGCGGTGGTCGTCGTGAGCATCACGCGCTCCGTGCCGAACCGGCGCTCGAGCAGACGATCGGTATAAGTGTAAGTGGGAATCATGCGCACGCCGTGCCAGGTCGTCGGACGATTGGAAAAGTCGGACCAATCATAGGCGTCGACACCGCGGCCGCCGAAGCGCATCCGCGGCGTGAGGCTGTAGTCGATGCGCACGCCGGCATCATGGAGATGACGGATGGAGAACTCGTTTTGAAACGTCCAGCCCATATGGACGACCTCGAGCTCGCCGAGCGCTTCGCGGCCGACGCGGATGTTCTCGAGAATGTTCGCCTCGGACGTGTCCTGCTGCCCGGCGGCGTCGAAGTAGTGGAGATGCCATGCGAGCGACGAACCGTATCGCTCGGCGGCCGTCCACACGTCGTCGTATCGCTCGCGACAATAGGCGGCGTCGCCGCAGTAGTCGCGCACTTGGGTATCGGCGCGAATGTTGAGCGTCCACCGCACGTCGTCGATGTCGAAGAGGCGCGGCAACGCTTCGACGCCGCGCCAGTCGAGGGACGTGGGATAGCTCGCGCGGTCGGGGTCGCAGTCGACGCCGATCGCGACGTACAGAGGTCTCATGAACGCGATGAACCGGATGCGGCGGCCCGCGCGCGCGAGAACATCCGCGCGCGACGATCAGAGTCGCCGAACGGCGACGGAGCCGGGTTGTAGTCAACGATTCGTTCGCGCAGCCACGCTTGGTGACTGGTACCTTCGGACCGTTCGCCGAGTCACGCGCGAGTTGTAAGTCCGGTGTTTAGACTGTGCTTATCGGATCGCCGCCGCTTCCCTTGAACACCACTCGACCGCGTTCCACGGCGAACGACCAATGATGATGCAGAAGGCACCCTGACGGGCAGTCGCCTGCGCCGTACGAGAACTCGACGTCCCATCCAAACACCGTCCGTCGCAGCGCGATACCGCCTCCGTTGAAGAGAAATGCATCGGGGTCCGCGTATCGGACGCCGCTGCGAATACGCCGCCCCGGTCATCGACGCTCTCAGAAGCGTTCGCCTTTCGGCTCGCGGGCCCGACTGCCCAGCGGGCGAATGCGGTCCCACATCGTGTGAAAGAAGAGAAGCAGCGCGACGGCCTGCCCCGCACCGCATGCGAGGATGAATGCGCGAAGGACAAATGCATCCGACGCGACGCGCAGTAACTCTCCGGCGACTGGAAAGCTCGAAACAGCTCGCGCCGGACGATCATTCAGACACCGATGATCAGCCCGGCGGTGAGAACGGCGATGGCGGTCTTGATGTAGCGCCGAACGAGACTGGGCAAGGCTCAGTGCGCCATCGTCTTGAACTGTTTCGGCGTGCCGACCTGAATGAGGCCGACCGCGCCCTTCTCCGCGTCGGCAAAGCTATGCGTGACGAACGCGTAGAGTCCCTCTCCGCTGTGCTCCTTGTCGAACACCGTCTCGAAGACCGCGCCGCCGCCGGCCGGAATCAAGTACGTCTGGACGCCGGTCAACGCGTGCGCCGGATTCGCGTCCGGATACACGCGGTCGAAGATCGCGCCCACAATGTGAAAATCGCTCTCGAAAGTCGGCCCGGCGTTGATGACGAAGAAGCGAACGCGATCGCCGACCTCGATCATGAGCGGATGGTCCTTGTACTGAAAGGCGCGGCCGTTGAAGACCACGTGCGACGCGGTCTTGGCCATGGCCGCCTTCCAGTCCGGCTGCATCGGCACGGGAACCGCGCCGGCGGCCTGCGTCGAGTCCCCCGGTTTCGCGTAGAACTCACTCTGCACGAGCACGAATTCCTTGTCCGCCTTCGTGCCCCAGCCGTTTTTCGGATCGACGATGATCGCGAAATACATCCCCTGCATGAGGTGCATCGTCACCGGCGGCGTACCGCAGTGGACCATGTACGCGCCCGGGTCGCCGGCGGTGAACTCGAACGCGACGGAATCGCGTGGGTTGATCATCCGGTATGCGACGTTCGCGGGAATGCGTGCCGCATGGAAGTCGATCGAATGCGGCATCATCGTCTCGTTGACGACATTCACGCGAACCCGATCTCCCTGTCGAACGCGCAGCACCGGGCCAGGCACGGTGCCGCCGAACGTCCAGCCGTCATAGGTCACGTCGTTCGCGATCTGGAGCCGTGCGTCCTTGATCGGAATGCGATAGTCGTGAATGTTGGCGTCCGACGCCGGGCCGAGCCGCGCATCGTAGGCCGGCGCGGTAACGCGCATCGTATGATCGAAGTCGATTCGCTCGACGACCGGGGTCTTGCGCGCGGCCGTCAGCGCAATGAAGCCCGTTATCGCCGCTGCGGTGGCGGCGATCGACATGGCAACGCGAGCTCTGACGTTCATGATCTCTTCTCCGTGTGGACATCCATCGGTCGCGATGGACTACGGGAGAGAAGATCGTGCTCCGCCGACTCCCGCTGCGTCGGCGAATGCCGGATAATGCGCATCGCGAACCTCACGCGCGGGTCGGGGAAACCCCGACCTCGCCGAGGCCGACCGGCAGGCGGGCTCCGCTCGTCGCGAACGACATTCGAGGGCTGTGAGCCCGGGTAAGATGCCGAGAGCGCACGGCGCGTAGCGTGCACGGCGCGGGCGTCCGGCCAAGGGCCATGGTGAATGGCGCCGCGCGCAACGAGATGACGACCAGCCGCAGCATCAGCATTCTTGAAACGCCGGAACCAGAAGCACGGACACCGGCGCGCAGCGGATGATCCGCGTCGCGACCGGGCCGAGCGCCTTCTGCATCGCGCCAGTCTGTCCGTGGCCGCCGACGACGATCGTATCGGCACGGGTGCCGACCGCGATGTCGAGGAGTTGACTGGCCGCATCGCCGTGACGCTCTACCGCCGTCACGCGACCGGCAAACCCGGTCTGCACCCGGTCCACCAGCCGCCACAGCGCACCGGACGGTGTGCTGCGCACGTTCGCTTCCATCACATGTGCCAGGACGATCAGCGCATCGGCATCGCCGATCTCGAGTGCGGCCTCACATGCCGCATAGCTCGCGGGACTGAAGTCCATGCCGACGACGATCCGTTTCGGCCGGCTCACATGCGCCGGAGCGACGGCAAGGAGCGGCGTGCGCGTCCGGCGCGCAATCGAGAGAGCGAGCTCCTCACCGAGAAGACGATCGCGCACCGGACAGGTGCCGAGTCCGATCACCAGCAGGCTCGCGCCCCGAACGTGTGCCGAGCTGGCGATCACGTCCGCGGGCAAACCTTCCTCCACGACGAGATCTCCGTCGGGAAGCGTTCCGATGACGCGATTCAACTGTGCCTCGACGACGCTCAGCCGGCGCGCGCGTTCTTCCTCCGACACCGTGTTGCGCGCCTTCGTCTCGACCACCGAGACGAGATCGAGCACCGTCCGTCTGGCGAGGGTCCATGCCATCGCGATCGCCGCATCGGAGCTGTCGCGGCCGTCCGCGGCGACCAGGATGCGATTCGACCAGTCGGGCGCGAGGCCTCGGCCGTGAAGGCGTGGTATCGGAAGAAGCAGGCTGGACATGTCTCAGTGCCTCAGCGCATGGCGGCGTTGAACGCCTGCGTGGTGACTCCGCGCAGGAGGCTGCCCGCCGTCGTGAAAGGACGTTCCGATTTGAGATCCAGAATGCTGACGATACCGTCGTCGATGATCAGCGGGTCGCTCGTCCACGTCTTGCTGCCGCCGACAACCTGCGTCCGGATGACGAGCCCACCGTTCGCCTGGAGATCGCTCCATTTGAGCGCCAGCGAACGCGATGCACCGACGGGTACATTCGTGAGCCAGACCGCGTTCTGATTCGCCCTGGGGACGGCGTAGACGGCGACCTCGTAGCCGGTGAAGTTGCGCACGAACAACGACGTCGCCTCAGGCGCCGGCGCGGTGGATACCACCGGGCGCGATTGGCAGCCTGTCGCCGCGAGCAGGCCGGCGCCGAGTGCGGCGGCTGCTCCGACGAGTCGAAGGTGTTGTGCATACCGCATGACGACGCTCCGTAAAAGGTGTGCAGCCAATGTGCTGCGCGCGGCACGTCCCATCCGTCCGGCGGTTGCAGCGACTTCGTCGGTGAATGCCTGACGAAGCACCCGCCACCAGAGACAGAGGTCTACAAAACGACTCCGCCGAGCCATTTGGCTCGGCGGAGTCGTCGTGGGGCGTCAGGAAGATTAGAACCCGACGACGCCCGAGATCATGAAGCCCTTGAAGTGACCGCCGCTGCGGATGTCGGTCGTGGGGAAGCCGCCGTAGGTCTGGTTGACGTACTCGAGCTTCGCCAGGACGTTCGGCGTGATGAACCAACCACCACCGGTCTGGACGCGGTCCACAGTTTCATCATCCCAGTTCTTCGCAATCAGCTGACCGGTCAGGTTGTTGTAGCGCGTTCCGACGTAGAAGGACTCGCTGGGACCGAACCGATACAGCGTCTCGTACACCTGCTGGCGAAGGTTGCGCATCTTGCCTTCGGTCCACGCCCCGCCCTTGGCCGTCTCGAAATTGCCGAAGAACTCGAGGCCATGATACTTGACGAACGGGTTGATGACCTGCGCGTTGACCTTGTTGGAGAACCCGGGGCGAACCTGGCCGGACCACGCGTTGGCCGTTTCGGTGGACGCCGTGTTCTCGAGCACGTCGTAGTAGGCCGAGCCGCCGCGGTCGCCCGTGAACAGCGTGTTGCTGGCGGCCGAGTTGTTGGCGTAGAACGAGCCGGTGAGACGGACGCGGAGGTCCTTGGAGACCGTCTTGTCGAAGCCAAGCTTGCCGAGCGTCGACGCGGTGCGGCTCTGGGGAGCCGTGACCTGACCGTGTACCTCACCACCCGTCACGCCGACCATCGCGATCCACGGACCCGGACGGAAGTATGCTTCGGCACCGATCTCCGTCGTGAAGTCATCGAGGATGTAGTTGCCGACGAACGGGTTGAACATCGAGTTGCCGTTGTCGCTGCGGCGGAAATGCGAGTCGCCGTAGTTGATCTCGAAGTGGCCGATGCGCAACGTCGTGTACTTCATCATGCTCTTGAGAATCGGGTTATCGATCGGCGAATCGTCGATGAGGAGATAGCCGTCCTTGACCCATGACTCCTGGTGGTGACGCGCCGAGAGATACGAGGTCATCGCGAGGCGGATCCCCGGCGCGATCTGCGCGTTGACGTTCAGATTGGCGACGGCGTTGTTGAAGCCGTGGCCGATGCCAATGAGTTGATTCTGGTTGACGCTGTTGACGACGACGGCGCTGGCGTTGTTGTGGTGATCGAGGCCCTGAAACTCCTGCGTGAACGCACCACCGAACGAGAGCGCGAAGCCGGTGAATGGCACCTGATCCGCTTTCGGCGGCTCGAACACATCGACGCCGCGCTGATCGGCCGGGCGGATGTGATTGATGTCCATCGGCCGATAGAGACTGACTTTGCTCGGCGATGCCTTGGCGGTGCTGTCGTGCGATGACTTGGCAGTGCTGTCGCTCGCGAGCGTTCCGCTCGCCGAGCCGTTGGTCTGTGCGGCAACGCTCGAACCTGCAATCAACAGGGCGGCGAAGCCGAGGCGCATCGTGGTTTTCATTTTCAATCCCTCCAGTGGGGTTCACATCTCGAACAGTTGTGGGGGCGCGGCGACGAGCCGTGGCCGTTCGAACTGTCGAGAAGTTGCGGCACCTCGCTGTTTCTCTCCGTCCGGGAACACGAGGGGTCCAGGTGCGGAGAAGCTTGTTTTTTTGTGGTGGGAAACCCGACATGGCCGCGCGACTGAGCGCTTGGCGTTTGCTAGCGCCTTCGCTAGCGCGCGTTCGCCGCGGCGTCGAGCGCGGCTGCGGCCAGGGCGGCGTCGAGATCCGGAACGATGTTCTCGGGGCCAAGCTCGTCGAGCAGCCTCGATCCCCTCAACGCGGTTGCGGGCTGTGCCTGCAGCTCCGCGAGCAGTACGCGCGTGCCTTCGCGGCGACTCCGATGGACGATGTCCTTCAAGACGTGCATGCCCGTGGAATCGAGCGCGGCGACGCCGCGCATCCGGATCACGAGCACGCGCGGCCGTCCCGCGACGACACCCAATGTCTCCTTGAACAACTCCGCGGCGCCGAAGAACAGCGGACCGTTGATCTCGAACACTTCGACGCCCGGTGGAATCGCGCGGCGCGGCGACGGGTCCAGCGCGTCGTCATCCGCGCCGAAAGTCAATGCATTGATCTCGGCGGTTGCCGCCATGCGCCTGATGAACAGCAGGCCGGCGAGCGCGACGCCCGCGACGATCGCCATGGTGAGATCGACGAGCACGGTCAGACCGAACGTGATCAACAACACCGCCACGTCGCTCTTCGGCGACCGCAGCTCGGCCGCAAACGTTCGCCACTCACTCATATGATAGGCGACGACGACGAGAATCGCGGCGAGCGACGCCATCGGAATCAGCGACGCCCATTGCCCCGCGAAGACGGTAACGGCGAGCAGCGTCACGGCGTGCATCATTCCCGCGACCGGCGTTCGTCCGCCGTTCTTCACGTTGGTCGCCGTGCGCGCGATGGCGCCCGTCGCCGGAATCCCGCCGAAGAGCGCCGAGCCGATGTTCGCTACGCCCTGCGCCACGAGCTCCATGTTCGAGCGATGCCGGCCGCCGATCATGCCGTCGGCGACGACGGCCGAGAGCAGGGACTCGATCGCGGCGAGCATCGCGATGGTGAAGGCCGGAATCAGGAGAGCATTCATCGTCGCGAGCGATAGCGCGGGCAGGCGCGGCGCGGGCAAGGTCATCGCCAGCGCGCCGAAGCGTGAGCCGATCGTTTCCACGGGAGCATGCGTCGCCGTGACGGCGAGGGTCGCGACGATGAGCGCGACGAACGGTCCGGGAATGCGCCGATTGATCTTCGGCCACGCGATGATCACGGCGAGCGTCAACACCGCGACGCCGAGCGCGGGCAGCGACGCCGATCCAACGTGTTCGATCAGGGCCCGCCATTTCGGAATGAACTCCGACGGCACGCTCGCCATGCGCAGCCCGAAGAAATCCTTCACTTCTCCGGAGAGAATGATGACGGCGATGCCGCTCGTGAACCCGGTAATCACCGGATGTGGAATGAACTTGATCACGCCGCCCAGCTTCGCCGCGCCCATCAGAATGAGCATCACACCGGCCATCAACGTCGCGATGATCAAACCATCGACACCATGCTTCTGGATGATGCCATAGACGATCACGACGAACGCGCCCGTCGGCCCGCCGATCTGTACGCGCGAGCCGCCGAGGGCGGAGATCAGAAATCCGGCGACGATCGCGGTGCGCAGACCGCGGTCGGGCGTGACGCCGCTGCCGATCGCGAACGCGATCGCGAGCGGAATCGCGACGATCCCGACGATGATGCCCGCCACCAGGTCGCGCGCAAACTGCCGGCGGTCGTACGCCGGCAGAACGGTGAGCAGCTTGGGAACGAGCGCGGCGGCGGAAGGCGTGGGCCGCGAGACGGCAGTCAAATCAGACGCTCCAAATCAGGCTGCACGAAGAATCGACAGCACGACAGCGCGACGGTGTCGGCGACTCTTCGTCTGAAGTGTCAGGGAATGCCTGATATCGACGCCACCCGCTCGGCGCGGAGGCGAATGCCGCGGAGCATGGCGCGCTCCATGATGAAATGCATCGGCTCGAACACGAACACATTCAGTGGGGCAAGCACGAACCCAAGCCAGGTGACGCGCGACGCGCCGCGCGTGCGAACGATGAGGCGCGTCGTCGTCGAATCGACTGGATCGAGCACGAAGTTGCCCCATTTCTCGAGGCCGAGCACGCGGTTCGGCTCGACCACGGTTACTTCCCAGCCCAGCGTGCCGAGTCTGCCGCCGAGATAGTCGCGCTGAGTCGCGAGAACCGTGTCGCCGACAGCGCGGCGCTGCCAGGCTGGATCGATGGCATTCGCATTGTGGATGCGATCGCCGATCGCGCGCTCGAGCCAATCGTAACTATAGAAGCCGCCGCGGTCCTGCCCGAGCTGTATGAGCCACGGCCAGACGGACGCCGCCGGCGCATGAATGGTGATCGCGTGATCGATGCGATAGTTCGCGTTCGGCGCGAGCATATCGTCGCCCGGCAACTCGGCGCTGCGCTCGACGAGGGTACTTCCCCAGCGCAGCATCGTGGGCCGCGCGCTGATGGCCACCGTTCCGTAGACGAGGACGGCGACGCCGAGAATCCACGCGATCTCGAGCCGGCGTGGATGTTTCGTCACTTGCACTCCCAAAACCTCGACGACCTCGATCGCGGAATCGATGCGCGGTTGCATGATGTCAAGCACGACGAGGAACAACGCGACGTCGATGACCACGCCGAGCATCCCCCACACGGGCCGCGTCCACACGATGAACGTGATGGAAGCAAGCGATGCGGCAAGCAAAGTTGCTTTCCAGTGGTCGCGAAAGAACGGAGCGCGGAACAGCGCCAGCCCGGTGGCGACATAGCCCGCGAACACGACGGCGCAAAGCGCGGTAGTAAACCAGATCGGATCGTCGAGCGGGGTCCAGACGCCGGCCGACACGTGGGCGAACGCGTGGGCGAACAGGATCCAGCCGAGGACAACGCGTGTCATCCAGCCTCCCGAAGGACTCATGGCGCAGAATGGGCGCCGGGCTCGCCGAGGGCAGTCGGTGAAAGCCGCACACACATGAGTCGAATCGATGACACCGGCGAGGCGACGACATGGCGATTCTATGTCCAACCTCGAGCGGAGTACGACGATGCAACGACAACATCTGGCCGGCGCGGTGACGATCGGCGTCGGAGCGGCGATGATCTCGAACGCGTTGCTCGGCCCGCTCGGCTTCGGCGTCATCAGCTTTCGCGAAAGCGCGGCAATGGAAACCCAGTTGGTCGGTGGGGAGGTGACGTCGCTCGTGCTCGCGGGCCCGCTGGCGATCGCGGCGGGCATTCTGTGGTGGCGCGGCAGCCGGCGCGCGCCCGCCCTGGCACTCGGGCCGTTGGGCTATGCGCTCTACACCGCGGTGCAGTTCGTGCTCGTCCCGGACTACGGGCGTTATCCCGGCAACAACGAGCGATGGTTTCCGCTCTATCTCTGTATCGTGCTGGCCAGTTGGATCATGGCGCTCGAAGCATGGCGCGAGCTGGACGAGCGTCCGCTCGTGGCGCCGAGTCACAGAACGTCAACGCTTCTGGGCGGCGCTCTCCTCGCCACGAACATCCTGTTTGCCTTCGCATGGTGGGCGAGCATCGCAACGACGTACGTCGGCGCTCAACCGCCAGGGTACATCGAGCATCCGACGGCGTTCTGGCTCATTCGGCTCATGGACCTTGGATTCGTCATCCCGATCGGGACCGTGGCCGGCCTCGGTCTTCTCCAACGGAAACAGTGGGCAGCGCGGTTGGCGTACGGCTTCGGCGGCATGCAGATGTTGCTTGCCTGCGCGGTCGCGGGAATGGCGGTGCGACAGTGGCTCGCGGGAGACGTGAGCATGCCCGCGCCGTTTGCGGTGGTCATCTTGACGGCGGCCGTGAGTCTCGTCGCGCTCTATACAGTACTGATCCTGCACACGCTGACGATCGAACGGCGCATCGCAATCATCGCGCGAAATGTCAGAGCGGGAATGGCGGCGACGGCCATCGACAAGCGACAGAGAGTCGGTTCGGGCACGCTCGCGCGTCGATGATTCGCGTCGACGCGACGGTCGTCTCACTGCGTAGTGGACGCTCGGCGCAGCTCGGCGAACTGTCGCTGGAGGCGGACCAGCTCGACGTCCGGCAGGTCCTCCAGATCGACCAGCTCCGTCCGCGCCGCCTCGACCGCGCGAATCAGCTCGTCGAGCTTCAACTGGATGGCCTGCGTCTCGCGATTCTGGGTGTTCTGAATCACGAATACCATCAGGAACGTGACGATGGTCGTGCCGGTGTTGATCGTGAGCTGCCACGAATCAGAGAAGTGAAATAGCGGTCCCGCCAGCGCCCACGCGATGACGATCGAGAGCGCGAGCCCGAAGGCCCACGGCGCGCCGACCGCGACCGCGACGTTACGCGCGAAACGTCGGAACATGATACTTGCCCCGGCTGAGCGAAGTAGCGTCGCTGGGTTTGCGAACGCGATGCGCGATTGGATTCATGCGACCGCCCCGCTGGCCGATCGTGACCGGATCGCGCGCCGTGCGCAGCGCATTGAGAATCACGGCGACGTCGATCGCTTCCTGAATTCCGGCGCCGATGATCGGCGGCAGCACACCGAAGGCGGCGACGATCATGGCCACGGCGCTCAGACCGAGGCCGGCCCAGATGCTCTGCCGCGCGATGCGCATCGAGCGGCGCGCAATGTGAACGGCGTCGCGGACGCGACCGATCACGTCGATCAGAACGACGACATCCGCGCTCTCGGCGGCGATTCCGGCGCCGTACGACGCGAGCGCGACGCCCACGTCCGCCCGCGCGAGCGCCGGCGCATCGTTGATCCCGTCACCGACCATCATCACGACGCGCCCTTCCGCTTGCAGGAGCTCGATGAAGTCGGCTTTGTCGGACGGCAGCAGATCGCCGTACGCCTCGTGAATCCCCACGCGATTCGCGATCGCGCGCGCGATCGGCGCGTGATCGCCGGAGAGCAGCAGGAAGCGGTCGATGCCGTCGCGCGTCAGCCCCGCGAGCAACTCACCGAGATCGGGGCGCAGCTCATCCGCGTACTCGAGCACCGCGGCAAGGCGGTCGCCGATCGCGACGTACGCACGCAGCGTCGCCTCAGGATGCTCGAGCGAATCCGAGACGGCGGCGCCGTCGACGGTGCGCGGAACGACGAACGCGCGCGCGCCGACGAGGACGCGCTGCCCATCGACGACGGCGGCGATCCCCTGCCCCGCGGTTTCCTGATGATTGCGCGCCGCGGCGAGTGCAATCCCTTCGGCCTTCACCGCGTCGACGAGCACGCGCGCGAGCAGATGGCTGGATCGTTCCTCGACCGCCGCGGCTGACGCGAGCACCTTCGAGCGATCAAAGCCTCGCGCGACGTACACGCCACGCAGCTTCGGCTTGCCCGCCGTCAACGTGCCGGTCTTGTCGAAGACCACGGTATTCACCGACGCGAGCCGCTCGATGGCCACACCGCTCCGAACGATGACGAAGTTCCGCGCGGCGCGATTGATCCCGCCGATCAACGCGACCGGCGTCGCGAGAATGAGCGGACAGGGTGTCGCAACGACGAGGATCGCCAGCGCCCGCATCCTGTCGTGCGTCAGCGCCACCGCGATCGCACACACGGCGATCGTGATCGGCGTGAACCACACCGCGTATCGATCGGCGAGCCGCTGTAACGGAGCGCGGCTACTCTGCGCCGCGCGCACGAGCTGAACGATCTTCGCATACTGGCTCTGCTCGGCCACGGCCGAGGCGCGATACCGGAACGACCCGAGCAGGTTGATCGTGCCGCTGAGGACACGAACGCCGGACGTGGCGCGCACGGGAACCGCTTCACCCGTCAACGACGACGCATCGAGCTCGGATTCGCCGTCGAGCACGACACCGTCACACGGCAGCAGATCACCCGGCCGGACGACGAGCACGTCGCCGACGAGAACATGCGTCGCCGCGATGTCTTCGACGCGCGCACCGGATTCGCGCTCGACATGCGCGATGCGAGGCGCCGCCTCCTCGAGCTGTTGCAGCGCCACCGAGGCGCGACCTTCGGCGTAGTGCTCGAGTGCTTCCCCGCCGGTCTGCATGAGCACGATCACGAGCCCGGCGAGCGGCTGTCCAAGCGCGACCGCGCCGATGATCGACAACGACGCGACGATGTCCGTCGCGAAATGACCGCGCAGCGCGTCGCGCAGCGTGCGCGCCACGAGCGGCAGCCCCCCGATGACGACGCCCGCCATCCACAGACTGTGCGCGAGCGCCGAATCCCTGAGCGCGATGACCGCGCCCAGGGCAAGAAACAGGATCGTCAAACTCAACCACGCATAGCGGCGTGACATCTCGCGGTCAGGTGCTCGCGAAAGTGAACAGCGTCAGCCCCATGCCATGTGCGATGCGCAGCGCCAGATCGCGGCCGTGCTCGTCGCGCATCACCGCGACCGACGTCACCCCCGACACGGAGTGCGTGAGGTGCCGCCCGCTCCGACTCGCGTCGCCGAGCATGATCTCGACGCGCTCATCGTTGCGATCCCAGTCGACGCCGGCGAACGGAAAGTCGAAGGCTTGTGCCTGGGCGTCGATATCGAGGTCGTCGATTTCGAGCGTGCCACGACGGCCGAGATTGCGCCGGCTGAACTCCGCCAGCTCCGTCGCCCAGCGCTCGTCGGGAATCAGCTCGATGGACGGCGGCTCGGCGGTCGTGCGAACGTGGGTCATCACCGCGGCATGCGGCACACTCAAGACGCTGCACGTCGAGCACCGAACGATGCGCGTCGTCACGCTGCCGACGAGCATCCGCGCGAGGAACCCGCGGCCATGGCTGCCGGTCGCGATCAGGTCGGCGTTCACACTCGACGCCAGCGCGAGGAGCTCTGTCGCGGGATCACCCTGGAGCAAGACCTCCTGGACCGACATGCCCTTGGGAACGCGAAGCTGCTCGTGAACTCGGTGAAGCGCGTTCCCGGCGTCCTGCTTGTAGCTGCCGTCGGTGTAATCCCATTCGTGCGTAAAACCGCTGCGTGGCGCGACGTGCACGAGATAGATCGTCGCACCGGGGGCCGCGAGCTCGAGCGACATACGCGCCGCTCGCAGGCTGGTCTCGGTAAAGTCGCTTGCGACGACGATGCGGCGCGGCGCGTGATCGAGCCGCTCGGCGACGGCGAGAACCGGCACATCGGCCAGGCGAATGAAGCGCAGTGCGGTCTCGTCGCCGAAAATGCGGTCGGCGACCCGGTGACGTCCCAACCCGCAGACGATCATCGTCGCGCCGGCTTTGTGCGCCACGCGAGAGATGAGCGTAGCCGGATCGCCTTCCATCAGCTCGACGTTGCCCACGTTGTCCCAGAGGCGTCTGGCCTGCTCGGCCACTTCGCGTCTCGCATTGGCGCGGCGCGCTGCCAGGACGTCGGGCGTGATCGACACCTGTGCTTCGGGGATCGTCGGCACCGGTGCGAGCACGGTCAACAGTCGCAGCGATTCGGGCTCACCCGCGAGGAGTCGACCCATCGCGAGCGCGCCGTCGGATTGCGTGCGGCCATCGGAAGCGACGATGACCGGCGCGGCCGGCGTCGCACGAATACCGAGCTCGGGAGCAGCAGGAATCGAGAATTTCAACATGGAAGTCTCCGGGGTTTGCTGCGCACAGTCGCAGCGCTCGGCCCAAGAATGCGCGTCCGACGATGTGCCGTCCGTCGGCGAGACTACTCAAGGTTGTCGGGGATTCACCGGCGCACGACTAGACCATGGGCCATGCGTGATACCGGCGTCATCCTGAGCGCAGGGAAGGACCTACTGGCTCGGGAATGACTAGAAGAGGCGAACCGACAGATAGCGCTTCGGGTTCGCGCGGATGTCGGCCGACAGTGTGCGCAGCTCGACGAGCACCGAGTCGGCGCGCTGATACAGCGACGGATCGTTCAGCAGCAGCCCGAGCGTGCCCTTGCCGTTGTTCATCTTCGAGAGCACCGAGTCGCCGGTCGCGAGAAAGGCCTCCGTGCGCGCCTGCGTCGACTGGAAGCGCGTCGTGAGCTCGCGCACCTGCGTCGCGGCATGGCGCAGCTCGAACGCGGCGTCGCTGAAGTTCGCCACGAGCTGGCGAGCCTGATCGGACGTCGTCGCCGAGTCGAGCCGCCGCGCCGTCACCTCGACGATGCCGGCCGCGCCATTGAGCGCGCGCACGGCTCCGCGAAGCTGGTCGCTGAGCGTGTCGAGATCCGACGCGTGGGCCTGCGTGACCGCGCGGAGGGTCGCGGACAGGTCGGCGACGTTCCTGATCGACGCGTGAAGATCGCGCGCCGCCGAATCGTCGAACGCAGTGCCGAAGCGGCTCGCGACATTCGCCACGTCGCCCGCGATCTGCCCCGCGACCGCGGTGAGCTTGCCGATTCCCGGCAGTGACGCGCCGGGCAGCACGCCCGATTCTCGCGAGGCGTCCGCCACCTCGTGCGCGAGCGCGGCGTCGGCGGGCAGCGCGCGACGTTCGACGATCGTCGCCTGCCAGTCGCCGAATAGACTGGATTCGTTGAGCAGCACCACGGGATCGGACGGCATGCGTACCGACGGATCGAGCTTCATCCGAACGTTGACCCAACTGTCCGGCGCCAGCTCGATTCCCTCGATGCGGCCGCCCACCACACCGCGCACGACCACCGAGTTCCCGACACGCGCATTGCCGACGTCGCGGAAGTGCGCGACCACCTCGCTCTGATGACGGCCGATGTCGGACTGCTTCACCCAGAGGACGCCGGTGACGAGCGCCGCGATCACGATCAGCACCACAGTGCCGACGAGAACGTCATTCGTGCGTTTCACGTCGCGCTCCGGCCGAGCAGCCAGGTGACGGCCCAGAAGGCATCGAGCACGAGGATGAGCACCGCGGAGTAGACGACCGCGCGTGTGCACGCGCGTCCCACGCCGACGGCGCCTCCCTCGGCGCGCAGCCCCGCCGCCGATCCGACGAACGTCACCGCCGCGCCGAAGCTCGCCGATTTCACGAGCCCGTATTCGACATCGAACGTCTGAAAGAAGAGGCGCAATCCCTTCAGGAACTCGGCGCTCGACAGATGAAGCAGCAGCACGGATGCCGCGGCTCCCGCCGCGACGCCGATGAGCATGGCCGATGCGACGATGATCGGAAACATCACGATGCCGGCGACGACGCGCGGGACGACGAGAAACGCGAGCGGATCGTAGCCCAGGGTCTCGAGGGCGTCGATCTGCTCAGTGACCCGCATCGTCCCGAGCTCGGCGGCGATGTTCGCTCCGACACGCCCCGCGAGCGCGAGACCGGTGAGGACGGGCGCCAACTCGAGCGTGACCGTCTTCTCCACCAGCGTCCCGACGAAATAGAGCGGCACCGCCCCGGTGAACGAGTAGCTCGCGAGCAGCGCGAGGACGATGCCAGTGAAGAGGGCGATGAAGCTCGCGATCGGCAACGAGTCGACGCCGAGGCGCCGCATCTGCAGCACGACTTGCGCGAGCCACGTCGGCGCTTCGCGCAGCGACGCCACCGCGTCGCCGACGAAGCGGGTCGCCCGGCCGACGGCGCCGAGAACGAGGCGCGTCGCGCCGCCGATGCGCTGGATGGGAACGAGGAGAGTGGTCATGGATGTGATTCGATCCACTGCATCATCCGGGGTCGAGACGCCGCTGTCCGTCGGGGATGTGCGGCGGTGAAGGCGGCATTTCCCCGACATCAATCAATTCGCCGCGCGGCCATTCTCAGGGCGGATGGAGGAATCATGTTCGCTTTGAAGACGCACCGCCTTGTGCGTGCGACCGTGTGGACGGTCGTGGCCGTGGTGACATGGCTGGCGGCCAGCGTGCCGTCGGGATTCAGTGTCGCGCAGATCGCGATGTTCATCGCACCGGGTATGGTGCTTTCCATCGCGATGAACTGGACGAGTTACGCGGCGTTTCCCGAGCGATGGAGATGGCCGCATGGGTTGCGGGCCGCCGCGATCGGCGCGGGGATCTTCCCGCCATTCGTGGCGCTCTTTTGCGCATGGGCCGGCACGTTCGGATCAGGAGTGATGCTGACGCTGCTGGTCTTCAGCGCCTGGGTCGCGGTGCTCGGGGGACTGATGATCGCGCTCGGCCGACTCGCCCTGACTCCTCGCTCTCGCTCTCCCGGATGAAGAGCCCATGAACCGAATTCTCGTACCGCTCGATGGCTCGTTGCGAGCCGAAGAGGCGCTGCCGACCGCGGTTGCTCTGGCGCGCCGCCACGCATGCACGATCGACTTGCTGCTCGTGAACGAGGCGCGGCCGGGCGACGGGCTCGAAGTGTTGCCGTGGGCGATTTCCACTACACGGACGCGCGGCGAATACATCGCGCTGCGCGCGCGCCGGTTGGGCGAGGCCACCGACTGCTTCGTCGTCCACAGCGTCGCCGACGGACGCGCGGCGGACGAGATCTGCCGTCATGCGGCGGCAACCGGCGCGGACCTCATCGTCATGACCGGCCGCGGCCGGACCGGCCTCGCCCGCGTTCTCGGCGGAAGCGTCGCCGACGTTGTGATTCGGCATGCGCGCATTCCGGTGTTGATGCTGCGGGCGAGCGCTCCGGGCAGGCGGGTCCACACAGGCGCGTTGCGCATGGAGAGAATTCTCATTGCCGTCGACGGGTCGGCGGAATCGGTCGCCGCGCTCAACGCGGCCACGGCGTTGGCCGATCCGGGCGCGACGGAGCTGGACCTCGTCGAAGTGGTCACGCCGGTACACCTCTCGCCGCTCAACGTCGTCCGACGCATCGCGCGGATCGATCGCATGGCGACGCAACACGCGGTCGAGAGGGCCCATGAGCGGCTGGCCGCGCTCGCTCGCAGCGTGGCCGCGGAAAGCGGGTGCGACGTGTACTCCCACGTCGCCGTGAAGGATGATGTAGCGCGCGGCATTCTGCGCGTCGCGCGCGGGTTCAACGCATCGATCATTGCCATGGGAACCCACGGACGAGGCGCCTCGCGGATGGTGGTCGGCAGCGTGGCCGAACGGGTACTGGGCAGCGATCGGTATCCGATGCTCATCGTGCGCGCGCCGGACGCGGCCGCATCGACCGATCAACACTCCGAGGAGGACGTATGTGTCCCTCAGCCTCACCTATGACGGTGGCGCGCGAGCGCGTCAAGATCGAGCCCTTCAACATTCTCGTCGCCACGGCGGGTGATGCGGAATCGGCCGGCGCGGTTCGCGCGGCGGCGGCGTTCGCGCGACGCCTGAGCGCCGCCGTGGAGGTTCTCGCCGTCGTCACCCCGTTTCCGCACGCCATGCCGACGGGGTTGATGATGGCGACCCCGGCGGAGATCGATGAGGAAACTCGAAAGGCGACGGTCGAACGCATTCGTGGCCAGCTCGCGGAGGTCCGTGGAGCGGCCGGGTGGCCGGTGCATACGGCGGTGGGTTGGCCGGTGGACTGCATCGTCGCCGCGGCTCGTCGCTGGAGCGCCTCGTTGATCGTGATGGGCACGGGCGAACACTCGGCGATGGCGCGACTCTTCGGATCGGAAACGGCGGTCGGCGTGGCAAAGCATACCGGTACGCCGATTCTCGCGGTGCCGCGAGATTTCACGCGCGCGCCGACGAACGCGTTCGCGGCGATCGATTTCACGCCGTCGAGCATCGCCGGCGCGCGGTTGGCGGCGCGGCTGATACCGCGCAGCGGATCGGTGACGCTCGTCCATACGTCGATGTTCGCGAAGCCGGCGGAAGAACCCGGCTCGATGGTGGATCTCTACGGAACCGGGGCGCGCGACCGGCTGGCGATGATCGCAAAGCAAATCACGCGCGCGACGCGACGGCGGGTAAAGACGATGCTCGCCGACGGGCCCATCACCGACGTGATGACGGCGGTCGCCGACGTGCGAAAGGGCGATCTCATCGCACTCGGCAGCCAAGAGCGGGGTTTGATCGACCGCTTGCTCATCGGCAGCGTGCGCGCGCACCTGCTGCGCCACGGCGGCCGTCCGGTGTTGATCGTGCCGCAGCACGCGGAGCTCAGACCGTGAATCCCACGTCCGTCGTCATCGGCGTGGATTTCTCACCCGCGCTCAGCCGAACCGGAGAATGGGTTCGCCGGTACATCGCGCCGAATGCCATCATCACGCTCGTACACGCGTATGAGGCGGCGACGGTGCCGGAGTTCCTCGGTCGCCTGCGGCATGCCGGCGCGAGCAGCTCGCGCCGCCACGTCGAGCATCTGGAACACGTCCTGGACCAGTGGCGCATCTCCAACGGGATTCGTGACGCGCATTGCGTCGTTCGGGCGGAGCCGGCCCATGCACTCATTCGCCGTGTCGCGCGAGAGGAGGAGGCCGACCTCGTCGTCATCGGCGCGCGTGCCTCGAGCGATCGCCCATGGCTGCGGCTCGGCTCGACGACGGAGCGATTGCTCCGCAACGCGAATTCGTCGATCCTCGTGATTCACGGTCGATCGCGCACCGCGCCACAGAAGCTGCTGGTCGCCGTCGACGATGTGGCGATCACGCCGCAAGTGCTGGGCATCGCCGGCGAGCTGGCAGACCGCTTCGACGCGATGGTGCATGCGGTGCACGTGCTCAGCAACGCCGCCTATAGCCACGTGCTCTCCGTCGAAGCGGCTCGCTCGGCGAACGAGTCCGAACGGGAGGAGAACGTCGCTCTCGACATCTCGGCCGAATCGCTGCGCTGGCTACGCGAGCTGTGGCAGAACACGCTACGTCATCGCAAGCTCGAGGCGGAAGTGCCGCACGGTTCACCCGCGACGGAGATTCTCGCCGCCGCGGAGCGCATCGGCGCGGACTTGATCATCATGGGCCGCTACGGGATCGGGCGGGTCGTCCCGGCGCTGCTTGGCAGCGTCGTCGGATCCGTCGTTCACGGCGCGAGCTGTCCGGTGCTGGTCGTGTCGGAAGACGGCGGTGAATGAACAGAGTGCGGGGCCGGCGACGCATCGGGGAGCACGCGGCAGCATGACGGCACCTCGTTCAGGAGCAGCGCGATCGCCTGGGCCGCTTTGCTGACGAAATCCGTCGTCGCATCGACGATCAAGCGCCGCGGATGTCCGTCCCACGCGTCGAGAATGCGCGCATCGATCTCGCGGGCCTCGACGGGCGTTTCGATGCGCACCGGATTCTGGTGACCATAGCCGCTCGAGCCGTCCGGAGTGCGGAGATGGATCACGGCGTCGTAGCGCGCGAGCGCCGCGCTTCGCGTCGTTGCGACGGCGTCCCAGAAGGTGTCAGGCCCCGGCCAGTAGGCGCAGCCATCGACCACACCGCGGTCACACAGAACGAGCGCGGGATTGTTCGCCGCCGCGAGCTCCTCGAGCTCGAGCTGGACGTAATAGATCGCGCGCTGTACGGCGCGACGAGCGGCCGCGTCGGACCGGCGTGGAAAACCGCCGGCGAACAGGATGCCGGCGGATTCGCGGGTGATCACGACGTGAGGACAGACGAGATGCGCGAGCATCTCGAGCACCGCGGTCTTGCCCGCGCCGGGACCTCCGGTCAACACGACACGGCGCAACTGGTGCTGCTCGGTGCAGTTGCAGGAGGTGCGCCGGTCGTGCGGTGCACTGTTGGTCATGCGACGAATGTCGTCTGCCGGCACCGCGCGTTCTGTCGGCTGATCCCGCAAACCCATGGGAGGAATCCCCGACTTCGCGCCGAGAGCGCGCGCCCTACGATGAGCGGAGCGTCACAGGGAGAAGTCGTGTTCAAGAAGATTCTCGTTCCGCTCGACCGCTCGCCGCTCGCCGAACAGGCGCTCGGGACGGCCGGAGCGATCGCCCAAGCGTCGAATGGAGAAGTGAGCTTCGTCGTCGCGCATCCGATGGCCGCGTACGACGGATCGATGGCCACGCCGTGGAGCGACGCACGAGATCCGGAGGAGGTCGCCTATCTGCGGCGAATCACCGATGAGATGGCGCGCGGCGCGCGCATCGTCGCCGGCAGCACTGTGGCGACCGGCGCGCCCGTAGACGCCATCTGCCGCCGTGCGCACGCGATCGGCGCCGATCTCATCGTGATGACGTCGCATGGCCGCACGGGCTTCAGCCGGACGTGGCTCGGCAGCGTCGCCGACGGCGTCGTGCGCAACGCGTCGGCGCCGGTCCTGCTGTTGCGCGCCACGAGCGAGACGACGGCGCTCGGCCACGGCCACGCGATGCCGCTCTTTCATCGCATTCTCGTGCCACTCGACGGGTCGGTGACGTCCGCGTCGGTGCTCACGGCGGCCGCCACGCTGGCGAAGTGCAGCGGCGCGACGCTGGTCCTGCTGCGGGTAGTGGCGCCGGTGCCCATCTACATGATCGACCCACAGGTGCCGGCCTATCCGACGCCCATCGAAGATCCGGACGGGACACGTCAGGCGGCCGACGACGCGGAGGACGAGCTGAGCGCGCTCGCGACGTCGCTCGAACACGAGTATTCGATAAAGATCGAAACAGTCGTCGAGGTCTCCGCCGCGACGGCGCGAGCCATCCTCGACGTCGCCAAACAGCGCGACGCCGATCTCATCGCGATGACGACCCATGGCCGCGGCACGTCGCGGCTGATCATCGGCAGCGTCACCGACAAGGTGCTCCGCGGCGCGCAGCTCCCGATGCTGCTCTACCATCCCATCGCGGCAAAGGTTGCCGGGCCGGCGGCGCTCGCTGCATCAGGAGCAATCCGGCAAATGGCCGGGCTTGCGAATGATGAGCTCACGCCGTGAACGCAGGTCAAATCAGAGAGGGGGGCAGGCCATGTTGAAGAGCGACACGCAGCTTCAGCGCGACATCATGGAGGAGCTGCAGTGGGATCCCGCGCTTGGCCGCGCGGAAATCGGCGTCGCCGTACGCGACGGCGTCATCACGCTGAGCGGCGACGTCGACAGCTATGCGATGAAGTTTGCCGCCGTTCGCGCCGTCGAGCGTGTGCAGGGCGTGCGGGCGATCGCGGAAGAGCTGAAGGTCGTTCTTCCGTCCGCGTCGAAGCGCACGGACACCGAGATCGCCCACGCAGTCGCGGATCGGCTGCAATGGGACATCAACATTCCGGACGGAAGCGTGCGCGCACGCGTGGAGGACGGATGGGTATGGCTCGAGGGCGAAACGGAATGGCAGTATCAGCGAAACGCGGCCGAGCACGCGGCGCGATACCTGACCGGCGTGACGGGCGTGACGAACCTGATCACGCTAAAGAAGCAGGCGTCGGCGGCGGACGTGCGGGAGCGGATCGAGCGCGCCTTCCAGCGCGCCGAGCTGGACGCGCATCAGATCAGCATCGAGGCGATCGAAGGGAAGATCACCCTTCGCGGCAAGGTACGCACGTGGGCGGAGCGCGGGGATGCGGAGCAGGCGGCGTGGTCCGCTCCGGGCGTAACGTCGATTGACGATCAGTTGGCCGTCGGTGCATGACGAACGACATGGCTGCGCGCATTGCCCCAATGGCGGTGCGTGCACGCGAAACACGAGTGGCAAGGAGACTCCGATGCTGTCGCTGATGCGTTCATCGACGCCGGCCGTGAAGACGTCCTACAATCCGCACACGCCCGCGCTCGCACCTGAGCTCGGGCGCGCGTACGCGGCCGAGCGGCAGCATCGCACGAAGGAAGGCGAGGCGAAGCTTCGCGCGATCACGATCGCGCTCGTGCGCCGGCTCAAAGGCGACGGCCTTCCGCCGGAGCGCGTCCTCATCGCGATCAAGTCCGCGATCGTGCGCTACGGCGACGAGCATCGCCCGCCTTCGCTCGCCGACCGGGAAGACGGCACGGTACACGGTGCACAGACCTACGAGCGGATCTTTCATTGGCTGCTCGAGTCGTACTTCGGCGCGGAGGCCTGACGGCAACGCGATTGTGTCAGCGATCGCGCAGCCGATCGCGCCGCCGCCCGCCGAAGTCACTGATCACGGACAGCGCGCCGAGGGCGCCGAACAGCAGGACCAATCCCCAATCGCGCGCGGCCAAGGACTCGGCCAGCGCAAGGCCGAAGAAAAGACTGAAGACGCTGACGGCGGCCCCTACTCCTCGTGAGTGGTGCATGGTCGTTGGAGCTGAAGGGTGAATGGACATGCGAGAGTACCGGGTGACGACGCGCCAAGCGCGCAATGTGGTCAGCGTCGTTCCGCCATCGGACGAACCCTGGGACGCGACGCCCATCGCCTACCGGATCAATGCCCGGCGAACGACGCCAGAGCCGACGCCGCAGCCGATCGCCGAATCCGCGACAAGCCGCGTTCCTTTATCTGGCGGACGCGCTCGCGAGTGATGCCGAGCTTCTCGCCGATGCTCTCGAGGGTCATCGGTTCGCCGCTGTCGAAACCGAAGTACAACCGCACGATCGTCGCCTCACGCGGACGCAGCATGGCCATCGCGGCGCGGACGGAGGCCATCATCCCGTCCTCCAGCGTCGACTCGTCGGCCGCCGCGCCTTCGTCATCGGAAAGCACGTCGAGCAGATTGAGCTCGCCGTCGTCGCCGGCCGGCGCGTCGAGTGAGATCGCATCGCGCGCGACCGGCAGCGACTGCTCGAGCTCCTGCGCGTGACATCGAGCTCGGCCGCCATCTCCTGCTGCGTCGGCTCGCGGCCGAGCTGCTGGCGGAGTGCATCGACCCGCCGTCCGAGGCGGTACACGGCGCCCGCGCGGTGCACGGGGACGCGAACGGTATGAGCGTTCTCTGACAACGCCTGCACGATGGATTGGCGGATCCACCACACCGCGTACGAGATGAACTTCACGCCCTTCTCGTGGTCGTACTTCTGCGCGGCGCGCATGAGGCCGATGTTGCCCTCGTTGACCAGGTCCGACATCGCCACGCCCTGGTGGCGGTAGCGCTTGGCGATGGCGACGACGAACCGGAGATTCGCGCAGACGAGTTGATGCAGCGCCTCTTCGTCACCGCCCTGGATCCGCCGCGATAGCTCGACTTCCTGCTCGCGCGTCAACAGCGGATACCGGCCGATTTCGTCGAGATACCGGCTGAGCGAATCGAATTGACCAGCGGCGGCGGTGCGATGGGCAGCGGACAACATGTTCGCTCCAGGGTCGTTCGTGCATGGCGGAGAGTGCGGCGACGGCGGCGTCGAGGGGGAGAATACCGCCGCCGCATGAGGCGGTTCAGTCAGCGGCTCCCGGAACCTCTGTCGGGGAATGCCTCACATCCCCATTCACACCTGAGCGACTTCGACGAAGCACGCGTCGAAGCAATCGACTGTCTGCTGTCTCTCGCTACGAGTGGAGGCTTCCAAACCGTCTAAACGCACCGGCCTCAGAACGCCACAGTGGTCCCGCGCTCGGGCATCGTCACTTCGTAGCCGTCGCTCCGCAGCGTCTCGGCGAGCGCCGTCTGCGCGTCCGGCTCGCCATGCACGAGGTGGACCGGAAACTTCCGGGTTGATGCATCGCGCACGGCGTTGATCCAGCGGCGCAACTCGCCGCGATCCGCGTGCGCGCTGTAGCCGTTGAGCACTTCGACCCGCGCGCGGAGCGGGACTTCTTCGCCATACACCTTCAGCACCGGACGCCGCTCGACGATCCGCCGGCCGAGCGTGTGCTCGGCCTGAAAGCCGACGATGAGAATGCTCCGCGGCACGGTGCACTCGTTCGAAGATCGTCGTGTCGCCGAAGGGGCCGCCTGGTCCGCACGCGGCGTGAAGGACGTCAAGGACGAGATTGCCGTCCTGATCTGAACGCTGTGAACGTTGCCTTCATGCAGAACGATCCGCCGTCGAGTAGACGGCGGATCGCGCCGTCAGCGCCAGACGAATGCCCCAGTTGTTTGAAGGATCTCGCGGAGCACTCACTCGTGGTCATTCGCGGTAGCGCGGGCACGGTATCATCGCCGGCCTTCACTTCGCCAACGACGTTCTGCGTGGTGTGCTCCATCTCCTGTCACCAGACCACGAGCCGGTAGACGAGAACGGTGAGCGTCCCAAGGACGCCGGCTGCCCCAATGAGGCGGAGCTGTCGGTGACGGCGTCAGTGACGGCGTTCGTGATGGGGCCGCGGAGGTCGGGCCGTCGCCGAGCAACGGCGCGGACTTGACGCCCAACTTCGTGACGCGAAGAAGGATGTTCTCTTGAGGCCGAGCATCCTCCCCGCCGCTTACCCTTTGTTCTCGTGCGTTCGGCGAGAGGGCTCGGCATGTCGTCGGCAGCCGTGTTGAGCTGGGCGACGAAGTCGGCCGGAAGGCCTGCTGCCGTAAACGTGTCCGTGTACCAAGCCGGTGCCTGGGGCATACCACTAGCGGCGGCGGCGAGCTTCTCGGGGGTGGTGAAACCCCGCGGCATACACAGCGGACGACACTTCGGTGTGCTTGGCAGATCCGCCCGTGCAATGCGAGCGACGGGTGCCATGTGATCACGCCGGAGGACTGTGCGCAGATTGCGTTGCCGCTGGGTGAGACTCTATCCCTCGATGAAGCTGCCCGTCTGGTCAGCCGCATGCGCACCGAGGGAGGTGATGATATCCTCGAGACGCTTGTAGGCGCGGGTCGCGAGCACGCCGGAGAGTTTGTCCGCGTGCTCGTCGAGGAATCCCTTGATGGCGCGGGGGAATCGGAAGACAGTGCCCTGCGTAGTACTCATTCGATGTCCTTCACCCGCCGGTTGCGGTAGTGGAGATGCACCTCGTGTGGGTGCGGATCAGTGCATCGCCGGTGAGCAGCGGCGCGAGCAACGTGGACGCGCACGGGGCCGGTTTGGCCGGACCTCCGAGGGATTGAGGATGAGTGTCAGGCGACCACGTGACCGGTCGGCGGATGTCGCGTGACGACTTCGACGTCGGTGTGGTGCGAACGCAATGAGGGTGCGGGGCAAACTCGCGAGGGGAGGGCGGGTGGTAGGAGGCGAGTGAGATGTGGTCGATGTCGTGTGCCCGGCGGATCGTCGCGACCGACGAGAGAGCAGCGTGGATGCACGAGTGGCGATGAGCGGCGGCACGGAGAGCGGTGGGCCGCGACTTGGTGCGCATGGCCGAAGGGTACTGCACGAATGACCGAGAGTCGTGGACGAATGAGCGGAGGATCATGAGCACATGCGCGCAGCGTCGCTGACACGCGCACGTCACACGGAGGACGGTTCGTGCATACTCGGTGATCGATGAGGCAAACCTGCGTTCATGCTCGACGCGCCGGAGTCCATATCCGGGAACTTCAGGTGGAGATCAGAGCGCCAGAGAGGCGAGTGTGCGGACCGGTCTGATCGGTCGAGGAGCAGTCTTATCAGATGAGGCGCAGCACGGTGCTCGATCGGATGAAGGGCGGTGTCGGGTGCGTTCGCCGTGATGACGCAACACGGCGGCAAGAGCTGAACGCTGGGTACGACATTGCGGAGGACGGACAGCGATGGCATGGACAGGTGAGCGGAGTGCGAGAACAGGTGCCGTGATTCCTCGTGCATGGTGAGGTGAAGCAACGTGTCGCCCGGCCGTCCGGAGCGTTCCGGTTGCCGGTAGTGAGGTGCAGATGAGGCGTTGGTGCATTTCACCTCGGCGAACCTCGCAGATGCGTCGGCGTCTCCGGCGGAACGGTCGGTGATCGCGGCGAGCTGGGGGGGGCGCGAACGTGTAGTGCTGCGCGAATCCGTGGTGCAGCCGAGCAATCGGCACGGCGCGGTCGGCGATGGGTGTGGGATGGTTCGCGACTCCTGGTGGCAGATGAGCGATTCGGCCTGGCAGATCCGCGATCGATGATGTCGACTCGCTTCTACTCGTCTGCATGGTCGGTTTTACGGACGGTAGGGGTGCATGGCAGGTTGGTGCCGAGTGACGGGATGACGGCGTTCGACAAACGTTCGCGAAAGTGACGCTGCGCGGAGGCGACATGCTTGCAGATGGCGGACGGAGTCACGATCCCAATGGCGCGCTCGATCGGCGTGACGCTGCCGCTCTCGCTGGGTTGACGATGCTGATCGAGCGCGACGCGGTGACCTCGGTGTGGTGCTTCTTCGCGGCGATTCTGAGTGTTCAGACCGTGCTCGCGCTCGAAAAGGACCGACACGTCAGCGCAGAGCGTCAAGCCGCAGCATAGTCAACTGCATTGCGCGCGGCGTCTCTGGCCTCGGCCACCGGCGCCACAGTCGCGCGTTTCGGGGCGAACGCCGTCTGGTCAGCGCCAGCTGATCGGATACGTTCTCAGACCGTAGCGCAAGTTCATCATCGCGCCCGGAGGTGAATCATATGCGTCGATTTCTCGCGGTCGTGATCGCACTGGCCAGTGTCTTCTTCGTGTTCTACACGCTGCGGCTGCTCGTCGTCACACGGTTTCTCACCCAATTGCGACCCGGCGGCAGCGGAGCCTACGCCGGTGCCGTTGTCTTTCCGCTGCTCGCGATCGCATTCGGCTGGCTGTCGAAGGGTTTGTGAACCGTGAAGAAGACGCAACCACGCTAGAGCACGCCGGCCACGTGTTCGGCTGACTCCAGCGCCCGACCCGCCGTGCTCACGTCGTCCACTTCCAGTCCCGAATCTCGGCCGGATCCTCGAAGTGATCGCGCGAGTACTGGACGGCTTCCTCGATCCGCCGCGCGAAATCGGCGCGTAGCGCCTCGTTCTTGTGCTGTGCGACGCCGGAGAACTCCACCGCGAGCGACGCAAGGTGAAACCGGCTCATCTCGTTGAGAATGACCATGTCGAACGGCGTCGTCGTCGTGCCCTGCTCGTTGAACCCGCGCACGTGAAACCGCGCCGGCTGCGGCCGGCGGTGAATGAGTTGATGGAGCGCGTACTGGTATCCATGGAACGCGAAGATCACCGGACGATCGGCCGTGAACAGCTCGACGAACCGCTCGTCCGTCATGCCGTGCGGGTGAATCGACGGCGAGTAGAGTGACATGAGATCGATGACGTTCACGACGCGCACGCGAATCTCCGGCGCGACCTGTCTCAACCACCACGCCGCGGCGATCGTCTCGAGTGTCGCCGAATCACCGGCGCAGCCGAGTATGACGTCGGGCTCGGCGTCGCCGGTGTTGCTCGCCCACTCCCACACCGAGGCGCCGCGCGCCGCGTGCTCGCATGCGGCATCGATCGTCAGCCACTGAAGCTGCGGCTGCTTGTCGATCACGATGAGGTTCACATAGTCGCGCGAGCGGAGACAGTGGTCGGCGACGGACAGGAGCGAGTTGGCGTCGGGCGGCAGGTAGATGCGCGACACCGAGCCGCGCTTCGACAACATCACGTCGATCAGCCCCGGCCCCTGATGCGAGAAGCCGTTGTGGTCGTTGCGCCAGCAGGTCGACGTGAGCAGCACGTTGAGCGACGCGACGCACGCTCGCCACTCGAGACGCTCCGCCTCCTGGAGCCACTTCGCGTGCTGAATGATCATCGACGCGCAGACCATCGCGAACGACTCGTAGGTGACGAACATCCCATGGCGGCCGGTGAGCAGATAGCCCTCGAGCCATCCCTCGCACAGGTGTTCGCTCAACACTTCCATGACGCGACCGGAAGGCGCGACGTGATCGTCGATCGACAGACGTCGTTCGACGAAGCAGCGCTGCTCGACGTCGAAGACGGCCGACAGCCGATTCGAGTTCGTCTCGTCCGGGCAGAAGAGCCGGAAGTTGGCCGCGTCGCGATTCGCCGTGAACGTATCGCGGAGCATCTCGCCGAGCTGTCGCGTGGATTCGCGCATGACTTCGCCGGGGCGCGGTACGTCGATCGCGTAGCGGCGAAAATCCGGGAGGTCGAGATCGACGAGCACGCGGCCGCCGTTTGCATGGGGACTGCTGCCCATCCGTTTGTCGCCGCGCGGCGCCAGCGCGGCCAGCTCGGCGACCAGCCGTCCATGGTCGTCGAACAGCGACTCGGGATGATACCCGCGCATCCACTGCTCGAGCATCGCCAGCTCGTCGGGATTGCTGCGCGCATGCGGAAGCGGCACCTGATGCGCGCGGAACGTTCCCTCGACTGGATGGCCGTCGACGACGCGTGGCCCTGTCCATCCCTTCGGTGTGCGAAGCACGAGCGCGGGCCACCTGGTGGTCGACGCCGCGTGCGATGACCCGCGCGCCGGAACGCGCGCCGCGTGCTGAATTTCCGCGATGCGGTCGAACGACCAGTCGAGCGCGGCGGCGGTCGCCTGGTGCACGGCGGCCGGCTCGTCGCCCTCGATGAACCGCGCTTCGTACCCGTGGCTCTCGAGAAGCGACGCCACGTCCGCGTCGGACTTCCGCGCAAGGACAGTCGGGCCGCTGATCTTGTAGCCGTTGAGATGCAGGATGGGCAGCACGGCGCCGTCGCGCGACGGATCCAGAAAACTCGTGCCCTTCCACGAGCCCTCGAGTGGCCCCGTCTCCGCCTCGCCGTCGCCGACGACGGCGGCGACGACGAGATTCGGATTGTCGAACGCCGCGCCGAACGCGTGGGCGAGGACGTAGCCGAGCTCTCCGCCCTCGTGAATCGACCCGGGCGTCGGCACGCTCACGTGGCTCGGCACTCCGCCGGGTGTTGAGAATTGTCTAAACAGCAGGCACAGGCCGGCCGCGTCCGCGGTGATCTTTGGATAGACCTCCGAGTAGGTGCCCTCGAGATACACGTTCGCGACGATCGCCGGTCCGCCATGGCCCGGGCCCGCCAGATAGATGACGTCGACGTCGCGCTCGACGATCACGCGGTTGAGATGGGCATACAGAAGATTCAATCCCGGCGACGTGCCCCAGTGCCCCAACAGCCGCGGCTTGACGTGCTCCGCGCGCAGCGGCTCGCGGAGAAGGGCGTTCTCCTGGAGGAAGATCTGTCCGACCGTCAGGTAGTTCGCCGCGATCCAATAGCGATGAAGCAGATCGAGCTGCTCGGCGGAGAGCGGAGACGCGACGGCGCCAGGGACCAGCGTGGGTGCCGACGGGTCGCTCTCGGCGGCACTCGAAACATTGACGTCAAAGACGAACGTGCTCACCGCGCGCTCCTGTCAGGGCGTGATCCGACGAAATCTGTGGACGTCGGCCGAGCTCATCGGCCACATCCCTGTAACACGAGAGCGTCGCTGCTTGCAACGCAACGGCGCTCCCGCGTTTGTCGTGCCAGCGACTCACGTCTTTTTGATCTCGATCTTCCGTCCCTTCGGCTTTGCTTGGCCGTCTTTCGGAACGTGGATCTTCAGCACGCCCTTCTCGAATTCGGCGGCGATCTTGTCCGTCTCCACATTCGCCGGCAACGTGAACGCGCGCTGGAACGAGCCGTAGCTGCGCTCGTACAGGTACACCTTCTTGTCCTCGTGCTCGCGTTCATCGGTTTTCTCGCCGCGAATCGTGAGTACGCCGTCCTCGACCGAAATGTCGATGTCCTTCTGATCCATGCCCGGCAGCTCCGCGCTGACCGTGAGCTCCTTTGCCGTTTCGACGATGTCCATCGCCGGAACCCAGCCGAGTGGTTCGGTGAGGGCGACGCTGAACGGCTCGCCGAACGCGCGCTGCATGAAACGGTTCATTCGGTCTTCGACATCCTCGAACGACGGGAACGTTCCGGATGGGCTCAGGTTCGGAAACGTGATGCGAGCCGGACGACGGTTTGATCTGACGATTGCCATAGAGGCCTCCGCGCTTAGGTCCACGAGTTTGCTTCGCAATCAGCAGGAGCATGTTAGGCTCGCCCGCGATCGCGTCTGTCGGTGATTGCCGCACAACGTCGGCCCGATCATCGGCTTTCGCCCGCCGATTCTCTGGGGCTTCGTTACCGCGTGCGTCTCAATTCTGCCGCTGCTGGGCAGCGCGATCGTCTGGCTTCCCGGCGTCATCCTGTTGATGACGCCGCATCGGCCCGGCGCGGCCGTCTTTCTCCTCATCATCGGCGGCGGGATCGCGTCGAATCTCGACAGCCTCACGCGGCCGTTCGTGTACCGGCGCGTGTCGGGAATTCACCCGATGCTCACGCTGGTCGCCGCGTTCGCCGGCGTGCGGATGATGGGATTGATCGGAGCATTCCTCGGCCCGCTCATGCTCTCGTACTTCATCGAGCTGCTCGCGTATACGACGAAGCGCGACGTTAGCGCGACGGCGACTGGTTGAGCGACGATTCAAGCGCGGACAGTGGTGCCGCGCTTCCGCGCTGGGGCACGTTGCGCGTCAGCGAACGGACGCGGGCGGTGTCGATGGCGGTCGTATCGATGCCGTGCGCCGCCAGCAGCTCGATGACTTCGCGCATAGCCGGCCGCGTCGTCAGCCCGTACACGTCCCGATACACGAACACGCTGTCGTCTCGCAGCTCGACGCGGTCGTAGCGCAGCGTGATCGGAACCGACACCTCCAGCTCGATGCGGTGCGTGGCGCTGTCCGCGACCAGCTGCGCCAACTGATCTTCCGACAGGCGCGGCGAGCCGTATCGATGCACCAGCTTGGCCAGCGCGATCGCGTCGGCGTTGTGAAGACGAATGCAACCGTGCGATGCCGCCGAGCCGATCGACGCGTCGAGCGGGGTACCGTGGAGAAAGTAGAGCGGACGAAAATTGATCTTCACCTTCCCCATCGGATTCCCGGGCCCTGGCGGCGTTCGCTTCTCCTTCGCCGCCCACGGGCTGTCGGGTGGAATCCACCAGGGGTTCCACTCGATGCTCGTGATCGAGAAATCACCGCGCGGCGACTTGAAGGATGGCGCGCCAACCGCGACCGGAATCGTCCGCACGAGCGAATCGTCGACGAACGCGTCGAGGCGGAACGCCGGGATGTTGATGACGATGCGGAGAGCCGGCTCGCGGGCGGGCCGGTTCGGGACCGAACCGAGCCCGACGAGACCGATGAGAGTGAACCAGAAACGACGCATGGAACTCAGGGTGATTTCCCTCATACGTTCGCTTCCCATCGTCCATCGCGCCGTCAGCGAACACACCGAGCGACGTCGGCGAATCCCGCACGCGCAGCTCGGCCCCGGTCACCACGCGCATGGCATCGCGTAGATGTACGACGTCTCCGGCAGCGTGTGATGGAATGCCGTGTCGGGCACCGCGACCTGCGGCACGCCAGGGCCGAGCACCGCGCGGGCGGCCGAGACGCCGCGCAGATTGTGCGGGTTGTGCAGCGGCGCCGAAGATCGCGCAGGCCGACGCGCCGTTGCCGAGATATCGCACCGTATGATCGCTTACGCCTCGCCGGGCGCAGCACGCAGCCAGCTCAGGACCACCGGCGGCTTGCGCGGCGACGGCATCGGCTTCTGGCTGGGCACGCCGAGAATGATCGGCGCCACGACCGACAGCTGTTCCGGCACGCCAAGCAGCTGCTTCAATTCACCCGTGTTCATGGCATTGACCGCGAAGCCGATCACGCACCTTCCGAGACCGCCCGCTGCCGCCGCCAGCATCAAATTCTCCGCCGCCAACCAGCAGTCGGCGACGGCGAAGTCCGTGATCACGTCGGCGCAGATCGCAATGAGCGTGGACGCGTCGTAGAAGATATTGAAGTCAGGATCGGCGAGCAGCGACGCAATGCCGTCGCCGGATGCGCCGGGCGGCTTGAGCAGGTTGCCATGGTGTGCCTCCGCGGTCGCCGCGAGCGACTTCGCGCGATTGGAGATCTGCTCGAGCACCGCGCGGTCCTGCACGACCACGAACCGCCACGGTTCTTCGTGCACGGCTGTCGGCGCGTGAACGGCGGCATCGAGCAGGGTACGAATCGTCCACTCGTCGACCACCTCGGGTTCGTAGCTCCGGACGGCATGGCGCTCGTAGATGAATGCCGTCGAGCGGGACGGCGTGGGAATCGCCGAATGGTCGATCCCGGCTTTCGTTCGGGGAATCATTTGAGTCTTCTCATGGGGCAATCGTGTCAGACCTGTGCCGCAAGCGCCCGGATCGCCATCACGACGAGCGCGATCACGACCACCGCAAGAGCCATCAACCGATGATGTCGGCGCATGAGCTACCTCCCGCCGCAAGATCGGCGCGACTGACCACATCAGGTGTCGGGCGTTTCGCTACACTTGTCACGGCTGCCCCTGACAGATTGCCGCCCTCGGGCGAGCATCGCATCACCGGCCGCACGTCTCGAACTGGTTGTCAGGCTTTTCGCCAAGTTCTTCGGCGTTGTCCCGACAGTCCGTGATTTCGCGGCGCGCCATCTTGCGGAAGCTTTTCGCCATTGAGAGGAGTACCGATATGCGTGCCGCGAATGAACGTCTGCAGAGCGAAGTGATCGACGAGCTGCGCTGGGACCCGGACGTCGACGTCGCCGCCATTGGCGTCGCGGTCGCGGACGGTGTCGTCACGCTCTTCGGTGACGTGCCATCCTGGGCGATGAAGACCGGCGCCGTCGACGCCGCGGGTCGCGTCGCGGGCGTGCGCGCCATCGCCGACCGTATCGTGGTCAAATATCCCGCGTCGCTCTGTCGCACCGACTCCGACCTCGCTCGCGAGATCGCCGGCGTGTTGCGCGATGCCAAGTGCGCGACGACCATCAGGGCCCGCGTCGAAGACGGCGACCTGCGCCTCGAGGGGTTCGTCGATTGGCCGTTTCAGCGCGACGGCGCGGCAGCCGCCCTCGCTGCCGCACGGACGCGCCTGCGCGGACTCAAACACGTTGCGAACGACATCATCGTCAGCGAGCCGGCGACGCTGCCGAGCGTGCTCGACGAGCCCTGGCGACTCAAAAGGGCCGCGCCGAGCGCGCGTTGACCTCGTCGACGTAGATGCGGAACAACTGCTGACGGTGCGGCGCGGGATCGTCGGCGGTCAAGAGGCTCTGGTCGATCGTCCGCAGGTGCCGCACAGCCGCTTCGTGCAACGTGCGGTCTTCATCGCCGCGCTCCGGATCGATGAAATAGATCGTGCCGTGTACCACCACGCTTCGCCAGTCGTAGGGACTGCGAATGTCGTCGATCTCGAACGCGACGAACGGATGGTGGCTCACCGTCGTGAGCTTCGTCCCGGGTGACGTGCGCGCGTAGATCCAACCGTCCGCGTACACGTACGAGATGGGCTCGATGTCCACGCGATCCCGGAAGGTGAACGCGATGCGGCCGATATGATGCTCGGCGAGCAGGCGCAAGCCGGCTTCTCGGGAAAGCTCGACGATGGTGAGTGGCTTGGTCACGACGATTCGGCTCCGTCTGGACGCGCGCTCGACCGGGCGACGCGCGGAATGGTGAATGCAAACATGCTGCCCTTGCCCAGCGTGCTTTCGACCCAGATCCGTCCACCGTGGGCTTCGACGATGCCCTGCGCGATCGACAACCCGAGACCGCTGCCGCGGGCGCGCGCCCCATTCGACGATTGCCAGTATCGGTCGAAGATGCGGCGCTGATTCTCGTCGCTGATGCCGCGGCCCGTGTCACTCACCGCGAACACGACCGATCCGTCCTGTCCCTCGGCGCCGATCGCGATGCGCCCATCCTTCGGCGTGAACTTGACTGCATTGCGCAAGAGATTGCCGAGAACCTGAACGATGCGCGACCCGTCGGCCGTGATGAGCGGCAGGTTCGTGGCGAGTCGAATGTCGAGCTCGATCCCGTGCTCCTTTGCTTCGACGTCGAACATGTGCATCGCGCGCAGCACGAGTTGCGCCGGCTCTTCGTCGTGGAGCTCGAGCGACAGGCGGCCGCGCTCGATATTGGCGACGTCGAGGAGGTCCTCGATCATGTGGTTGACCGAATCCGTCGACTCGCGAATCGTCGCCAACAACGCGCGGCGCTTGGCGTCATCGGCCGGCGGGTTCGTCTCGAGCACGCGGGCGCACATCGCGATGGCGCTGATCGGGTTGCGCAGATCGTGCGAGACGACGCCCAGCACCTCGTCGCGCGCCTGATTCGCCTGCCGCGCCGCATCGTAGAGTCGAGCGTTCTCGAGGACGGCCGCCGCCGCTCGCGTGAACTTTTCCGCGACATTCCTGTGCTCGGCGTCGAACCCACCGGGGGTCGTGCGGATGAAGGTGATCGCGCCGATGGTTTCACCGCCCGCGAAGAGCGGGAGGATGAGCAGCGACTGCACCTGCAGCGCGCGCCAGTACGGAATCATCTCCGGATCGGCGTTCCCCTCGAACCACGTATCGTCCATCGTCTCGACGAGCTCGCGGCGATTGCGCCGAATGGCGTCGACGATCGGTGACGGCGAGTCGGGCGTCAACGTGAACTGCGCGAGCCCGCGCATCCCCTCGGCGAGCTCGGAACGATGCCGGCTGCTGGCGACCCGCCGAAAGGACGATCCGCGGACGAGATCGATCAGACACGCGTCGCACAGGCGCGGGATGGGCAGGTCGGCGATCGCGGCGACCGCCGCGTCGACATTCAGCGTTTGCGCAAGCTCGGCCGACGCATTCGACAGGAACCGCTCGTTCTCCTCGGCGCGCCGCTGGCTCGTGATGTCGCGCAGCACGACGGTGAACAGGACGCCGTCCGGATTGACGAGCTTCGAGATCGACGCTTCGGCCGGGAATTCCGTTCCGTCGGCACGCAAGCCGAAGATGTCGCCGCGCTCGCCCATGCGCCGCGCCGTCACCGGCGACTGCGCGAACCCTTCCATGTGGCCGGGATGCGATGGGCGGAAGCGCTGCGGAATGAGAATGTTCAGATGCCGGCCGATCGCGTCGGGCGCGGTGTAGCCGAAGATTTCTTCCGCACCGCGATTGAAGTGCACGATACGCTGCGTCTGATCGACCGTGATGATGGCGTCGGCCGCGATCGAAAGAATCCCGGCGAACTTGGCCTCCGACGCGCGGAGCTCCGCTTGCACGCGCCGCTGCTCGTCCAGCCGCGACCGCAAGTAGAAATGCTGGACGATGAGAAGCGCGAGGGCGGCGCCGGCGACCAGCGAAGCGATGATCAGAGCGCTAAACCTCCGAGAGGATCCCCAGCTTCAACGCGAGCTGAACATAGTCCGATCGATGCGTCAGCCCCAGCTTTTCCTGAATGCGTTGCTTGTAGGTGTCGACCGTTTTCGGGCTGATGAACAAGCGTTCTCCGATCTCGGGCGCCGAGTAGCCTTGCGCGACGAACTTGAGGACGTCTTGCTCGCGCTGCGTCAGTTTCTCGAAGCGTTCTCGTTCGGTGGCCGCCGGATCCTTCCTGGTCAGATTCTTCGCGAGGACTCGTGCCGCCGCGGGGCGGACGTAAACGTCTCCGTGGGCGACCGCGCGCACCGCGTCGACGAGCTCGCGATCGGCAGCGCTCTTGACGAGATAGCCCGCGGCGCCCGCTTCCATCAGCGGGACCAGGTAGTCCTCTTCGGACTGCATGGTCAGGACGAGCACGCGCGCTTCGAGCCCTTTCGCGACGATCTCCTTGGTCGCGGCGGTGCCGTCCATGTCCGGCATGCCGAGATCCATGATCACGACGTCGGGCTTGAAGCGCTCGGCCATCGTGACCGCTTCGACGCCGGTTTTCGCCTCGCCGATGACCTCGATGTCCTTCGCCGAGCCGAGGACCGCGCGCAACCCGGCGCGCACGACGGCGTGATCGTCGGCGATGATGACGCGAATCAGATCTCCGGTCATGATAGTCTCATCATAGAGGTTGGGCTTCTCTTCCATTGAAGAAGCGCTCGCGCGCGCTCAGGTTGACGCGTTCGATTCATGTCAGCGGTACGGTCGCCGTCACGGTCGTTCCCGCGTTCGGGGCGGAAGCGATCGACAGAGTCCCGTCGACCAGTGCAAGACGCTCGCGCATCGCGGCCAAGCCTCGCCCGCCCGCTCGATCCGTCGTCGGCGTCACAGGAAACCCCTTGCCATCGTCCTGAATCCGCAACACGACCTGTGGCGCGCCGCGCCGGAGCTGGATCTGCACGTGCCGCGGCGACGCATGCCGTGTGGCATTGTACACGGCCTCCCGCGCCACGCGATAGAGCGCCGCCTCCACGTTCCGCGGAAGCCGCGGCTCACCGACATCGGCATCCACGTCGAAATCGACCGCATTGCCGTTGGCGGCGTCGCGCGCCAGACGTTTCAGCGCCGCTGAAAGACCGAGATCGTCGAGCACCGCCGAATGGACCGTGTGCGAGAGGCGTCGCAATTCCTCGAGAATGCTTTCCGCGGCGTTCCGCGCGTCCTCGAGCCGCGCGGCGAGCGCGGGATCGCGCGCGTCGCGCGACATGGCCGACAATTCGAACAGCAGCGCCGCCACTCGCTGAGCCGTGGAATCGCGCAACTCGCGCGCGAGTGCCGAGCGGTCGCGGTCGCCGGCGTCGATGACGTCGCGCGCGAGCTCACGCATCTGCGCACGATCGGATTCCAGCCCGTCGAGCAGGATGTTGAACATCGAGCCGACCCGCAGCACTTCGGCGTCGGCGACGACCGATTGTTCGACGCGGGCAGCGTAATCGCCGCGCCAGACGCGCGCCGCGACAGACTCGAGCTCGCGAATCGGATGCAGCGCGACGACAACGATCGCGCCGTGCGCCACGACCGCGAGCGCGACGATCGCGATCACGACGGGTGTGACCACGACGCCCGCGTACGCGGCCAACGCCACGAGCGCTGCGAGAACCGCGACGTTCGCGCCGACGAGCTTGAGCGCCAGCGGAACGCGCAGCGCGGCGAGACGAATACCTCGCCGCGCGCCCGATCTCGCGATCGACATGCTCGAAGGTTGAGAGTTCGCGGTCACTCGAAGGACAGAAGACATTGTGGCCAACGTGACGGACCGAGGTCCTTCGATTCGCGAAGGATGAGGATCATGCTTTCTGAACGACCAACGCCGTCACCATGCCGAACATACCATGCTCCGACTCGGCGTGCGGCAGGATGTGACAATGGAAGGCCCACGTGCCCGGGTTGCTGCAGTTCACGATGACGTCCCAGCGCTCGCCGGGCGCGACGTTGAGCGTATCGCATTTCCACGGAGCGGGGACATTCCAGCCGTCCTTCGCCACGACGGTCATGTGCATGCCGTGCAGGTGCATCGGGTGGATCATCATGCCTTCGTTCATGAAGCGAATGCGCAGCTTCTGCCCGAGCTTCGCGACGAGTGGCTGCGTCGCCGGAAAGCTCTTACCGTTGAAGGTGTAGCCGTGCATCCCGTCGTTGAGGATGAGTACCTCGTCGACGTCCGCGTGGTCGTGGGCCGCTTTCTGCTTCGGCTCCACGATGAACGCGCCGAGTAGACCCAGCCCCACCTGCTTCGCCGAGTTGTGGTGCGAGTGATACATGTTCGAGCCCGCGTTCGGGACGGTGAACTCGTACGTGTACGACTGGCCGGGCTTCACCGGCGGCTGCGTGATGAACGGCACGCCGTCCATGTTATTGGGCAGCTCGAGACCGTGGAAATGGATGACTGTGGACTCGGGCAGCTCATTGTGGAGAATGACGCGGACACGATCACCTTCCTTGACGCGAATCTGGGGTCCGGGAACCTGATCGTTATACGCCCACGCCTCGACGGTGTGGCCGGGCTCCGTTTCCCACTGAATCTTCTTCGCGGTGAGCTCGAAGACCTTCACGCCGTTGTCCATCGTCGGCGTCATGACCTGGTTGCCCAGGCCAGCTGTCTTCGCGGGAAATGCTTTGATGCCCTTCTCGTGCATGGCGTCCATGGCGTCCGCGTTGGCGAGAGCGGCGGCACCGGCGACGGTGTCGTGCGCCCCCATGGTGCCGCCCGTTGCGCCTCCCGCCGGCGTCCCTTGCTGCGCCGCCGACGACGCTTTCGCCGAGCTCGGCTTGCAACCGGTGACGATGCCGGCCGTCAGCGCGGCAAGTCCACCTTCGCGCAAGAATCGACGGCGCGAGGTGCGAGTTTCGAGAAGGTCGAGAACTGATTTATCGGACATGATCGGCTCGTTTCGTTGTCGAGAAAGCTGTTTGCCCACAGAGGATCGTTGAAACGCGAAGGAAAACCACTGGCACTCTCGTGCTCTGCCTTTCTGTGCGCCCCGCGTCACTCCGCGATGAATTCCATTGCTCTGATGACGTTGAATGTCGGTCGGAGCGGCGGCGTGCTCAGTCAGGGAGGAAACGGAACCGCCGTCGGGGAATCCCCGACGGCGGCTGGTCGCTCACTTCTGCTCCAGCGCCGTGGCAATGGCCTTTGCGCCGACCGTGAGCTCGAAGTTGACCTTCACCTCGTCGCCTGTCTTGAGGCGGCCGAAGATGGCCGTCGGAGGCTTGATGCCGTAGTCCGTCATCTTGATCGGGACCATCCCCGTCGCCTTGATGGTGCCGTCAGGAAGACGGGTGGCGGTCACGTCCATCTGGAGCTTGTTCTCTTTGCCCGAGATGGTCAGCGAGCCGACGGTCTTGATCGTGAAGCTATCCTTCGCTTCGCCGGGCACGACCTCGAACGTCGCCATGATATAGCTGATCTCGGGCGACGCATCGGCGTTGAGAGCCTTATAAAGGTTGTCGTCCATCGAGCCGTGGCCGCACTTGAGCGACTTGACCGGCACTTTCACGTCGACGCGCTTGAGCGCTTGCGGTGGGGCGGCCCCGAGCTGCGCCGCGGCCGCTTTGTCGAGCTCGATGGCCGCGTCGAGCTTCTCGGCTTTGCAGGTCCAGCCATGCAGGTTGGAGGTCCCGTCGATCCAGAGCTTGCTCTCCGGCGCGACGGCGACGCGAGCTGTTTCCTGAGCAGCAGCCGTCGAGGCAATGGCCAGCAGGACGACGGCATAGAGACGTTTGGCGAGCATTTCTTCCTCCGGGTCTCGACGGTTGCCCTGCGCCGGACGGCGCTCGGCAATGGCTCGTCGAATTGCCCAGAAGATCGGTCGTCGCGATCAATCGCTCTGTCCGGCGGACTGCGGAAGTTTCTGCGGGAAACCGCCGCGTGCGCGTCGGGATTTCCCTTGCGCTTCCCCATCGCCGCGTGACCGCGCTGCGGAATGAGAGCGCAATGAGATCAGTTTCTCCGCCACCCCCACGCGCGAAGAGCTGACGGCGATCCAACTCTACCTCACACGCGGCGCACAGCAGCGCCGCGGCTACCACCTCACCAATTGCGCTTTCGAGCGCATGTGGGCCGGCCGCGCGACAGGAGACTGTGCTTATCGATCGCCGTCGCTTCCCTTGAACACCACTCGACCGCGCTCCACGGCGAACGACCAATGATGATGCAGAAGGCACCCTGACGGGCAGTCGCCTGCGCCGTACGAGAACTCGACGTCCCATCCAAACACCGTCCGTCGCAGCGCGATACCGCCTCCGTTGAAGAGAAATGCATCGGGGTCCGCGTATCGAACGCCGTCGAGTCGCGCGAACGCCGCGGCCACCGGCACGACGTTCGTCAGTGACGTCGGCTCGAGCAGGACCGTCGGCCCGGAAGCGTAGTACGTGCCCAGACGGAGACCGTAGCGCGCGACGAGCGCGTCGACGGCCGCGTTGCCCGTGTGCAGGGCGCCGCTCTGCCACGCGTGCGTCCAAGCGCGCGTGGTGTCGAGCCCGATGCTGATCGCCCGAGCGACGGGCGGCGCGTGGATCTTGAAGAGTGACACCACGGAATCCCGCGCCGGCAGCGCGCGCGCCGAATAGATCGACGCGAGAACGTCATAAATCTGATCGACGAGCTCCGGCGGCACGTCCGCCCGCTGCGACGACGGCGACCCGACCTGCAACTGTGTGATCGCAAGCGACTCCGCGTCGCGGCGGTACGCGGCTGAATCGTCGGCCGGAAGAATCAACGTCCGCGGGTCGACGGCGACGACGTTGACATTGGTCGGCGACGAACAGCCCATTGCGATCAGCAGAGTCAGTCCAACGATACCGGTGTGACGCATGACAGGCACCGAGTTGAATCGTTCGCCAAACCGATTCATTCGGTGCCGAGTCACCCGTGGTTCATGGAATTCGTGAGGAGTGGCCGGAGACGAGCACCCACGACGTGTCGCGCCAAACTAGGACGTCGGTGAATCGGTTCCGCGAGACAGCGGGCCCGCCGGAGTCGCGCGGCACGGTCGTCGTCGCGCGCGCGTTGAACACGACGACCATGCCGTGGTGCTGCACGTGCACGTCGTCGAGCACGTACGTTCGTTTCCGCGGCCGACACGACGACTCGCCCGCGAGATCCTGTGCGCGCGTCGTGAGGCCGTCGCGGCTGTCGTGAAGAGGAACTCGGGCGCTTCGATCGCGGCGAAGAACTTGTAGTCGCAGGTGAAGTTCGCTTCGCCGATGCCGATGCCCTCGCGCGATTCACCGGCTCGCTAGAGCTTGACGACCGCCCCGTTCCACTCCGCGGTGTCCTTGTCGGCTTCGTACAACTTGTCGAGATCGACATGAACGCCGCCCGGGTCGCGCGCGATCGCGAAGCGATCCATGTTCCGCGTAGCGCGGCCACTGTCTTCGATGTAGTCGCCGGACGGCGTAAAGCGCGAGTGATGCTTGGGACACGCGAAGCCCTTGTCGCGATCATCCCACTTGAGCGCCGTGTTCTGGTGCGGACAGGAGAGATTGAACGCGTACACGGCATTCTGCCAGCGCACGAGAATGACCTCGTTCTTCTTGTCGATCTGCGCGCCATCCGCGGCAGGGATCGGATAACTCACACCGTCGCTGCGGCGACGCACGCCTTCGATGATCTCGAGCGGCATCGCGAACGCCGCCGAACTGCCCATACCGACGGCGATGAGCGCACTCGCGGCGGCGACGAAGCTCTCTCGGAGAAAGCGCCGGCGGCTCGCCGGCGCGAAACAGCTGCCGGAGCAATCCTCGAACGACTCTTCGGGCGATTTCACTTCAGCCTCCCACCGTGACGCTTTCGGTCGACGGGTCATATACCGCGGGATACGATTTCAGATTGCCGGTGCGCTGACCACCCGTGTTTTGCCCGGCGAGGTTGAACGTCGCGCCGTGTCCCGGACAGAAGAAGCTCGACGTGCGCGCCTGCACCGTGTTGCCCTGATGCGGACACACCAGCGAAAAGGCGGCAAAGGTCGTCGTCGACTCGCGGACGATGGCGACCGGAGATTGGTCGATGCTCATCGTGACGACGCCACCAACATTGGCGAGTGCGGGATTGGTCGCGAGCGTGATCGTGGTCGACGACAACGAGTCGGGCGCCGTCGGCGACGACGAGAGCCCACAACCGGCAAGAGCAACCGCCGCAATCGCGGCCGCGCTCTGTTTGAGAAAGGTGAGACGATCGACGACCGGTTCACCGCGCGCCGCGAGGCAGCCCGCGCACACACCAACCGGATCGTCGCCGTCAAGAATCGGCATCGTATCCTGCATCACGAACCTCTGAACAACATGAACGTCACTTTCATCTGATACACCACTCAGTTCTTCCAGAGCCACATCATCGCCGTGCCCACCGTCGCAATGCCGATCGAACCGAGCGCGACGTTGCGATGGCGATCTGCTTCGGCGTTCGAGTGCTTGGCCGAGCCCGCGATCGCGCCCGTCCACACGAACCCCGCGTCAGACGCCAGCATCGTCAGTGCGTGCAGCGTGCGTCGTGTGCGGCCCGCTGGATCGGAACGCGAGTCCCACCAGTTCCAGACGCCGGTGACCGTGTTCACCGTGAACAGCGCCGCGATGCCGGTGGCGATGGCCACATGCGCGGGCTTATATCCGGAGCTCTCATCGCCATGAATGAGCTGGTTGCCCACTACCATCTCGGCGCCGAACAGCGGCAGCATCGTGTAGCTGCCGATGCGATGAACGGTCAGCCGCTTGTCGTACCACTCGCTGTATTCGATCGCGTGTCGGCGGCGCGGGATGGTATCATCAGCGAGCGACACCGCGACACGGCCTGAGTCCGGCGTGCGCGCGATCGCGACCGGTGGACGTGGCGCGACAGCGAACGATACCGCAACGAATGCGGCGTGCAGCATGATCATGTGAGTCCAGTCCCGATGGCGTCGTGATCATCTCTGGTCATGACGCATTGGAAAGCACGATTCCGACCACGGAGGTTGCGATCCACAGAAAGACACTCGACCACGCGAACAACCTGACATGCGACCACGACTCGTCATGAATCACCGACGCGTCGGCATCAGCGCGATCGCTCAACTGACGCTCGACGCGGGTCAAGAACGCGCCATTCACGACGAGCGCGACCACGAGTGCCAACTTCAGCCAGAAGATCGGCGATCCCAAGAACGTCTCGACATCCGCGGCGGCCAACAGCACGCCACTCACGAAAAGAAGAATGACGTTGACGAGCACGATGTCATGGACGCTACGCACTTCGTGCAATTGCTCGCGCCGTGCCGCCGCATTGGACGGCACGCGGAGGGTCAACCGGTCGGCGGCGACGGCCAATCCACCCCCGATGAAGAGCGCCATGATATGGACACCCGTGACGGACCCGGAGATCCACTTCGAGTGATCGAAGAGCGCGCTCCAGGGCGCGCACCACGCGACAATCCGTTCCATGCTCGAGGCAGAAGGGCGAGCGACGTTGCTCGTTCGTGAAAGCTCATCGAAGAAGCTGAACGCCCGATGAAGGCGAACCTGAATGCGCGATTAACGGCGCGATTGACTCGCGCCTTCGAGAACAGGCTCGAGCGGCAACCGCAGCGTGAAGGTCGTCCGCGTGTTGGTCGCCTCCGTCAACTCCAGTGTCCCCTCGTGCAGGTTCGCGACCCACCGCGCAATCGACAGCCCCAGTCCGCTCCCGCTTGCCCCGGCGTTGCTCACGCCGCCGGTGCGCGCGAGACTGGCGCGGAAGAAACGCTCGAACACATGAGCGCGGGCGTCGGGGGGAATTCCCGGCCCGCCGTTCGAGATCGCGAGCTCGAAGCCGGCCGGAGCGCGGCCGAAGCGTACGGACACGACACCGCCGTCCGCTGAATACTTGATCGCGTTGTCGAGCAGGTTCGTTACGAGCCGCTGCAGCAGCTGCTCGTCGCCGATGTAGGGCGCGTCGACGTCCGCGACGCAATCGATGCTGATGTCTCGGCGATCGGCGATCGACCGCATCGCTCGGCACGCATCGGTCACGAGGTCGGCGAGGTATAACGGCGCCGCCGTCGTCGGCACCTGTTGCGCGTCCACGCGCGCCAGCAGAAAGATGTCGTTCACGGTGTGCGTGAGACGATCCGCCGCATCGCGCACGACGACGAGCGCCTCACGATAGTCGCTCGGTGAGCGATCGTCCGAGCGAAGCACGACGTCGGCTTCGCCCCGCATGATCGCGACTGGAGTACGCAGCTCGTGCGACGCGTCCGCCATGAACCGCCGCTGCTGGTCGAGCGTGGTCGACACGCGGTCGAGCAATCCGTTGAACGTCATGGCCAGCGCGCCGAGCTCGTCGCGCTCGTTGTGTACGGGAATCCGCTCGTGGAGATTCGCCGCGCCGATCACCTCGGCGCGTCCACTCATCGCCGACACAGGGGCCATGCTGTTTCGCGCCAGAAGATATCCGGCAAGCAACGAGACGATGAGCGAGGCGAGGATGGCCAGCACAGCCGCCGCTCGCGCGCGCGCGAGCAGACGGGCGAGATCGGCCAGCGGATAGGACACGAGAATCATGCCGTTGCCCAGCGCGACTGGCAGCGGCGACGCCGAGATGCGCGCACCATCGACGCCCGCGGCGACGGTCGACCGCACCGGTGCGTGGCGCCGCGCGATGCTCGCAAGCAGCGACGACGACAGCGTGTCGCCGAGCACATCACGCTCTTCGCCCGGCCCCTCGCCTTCCTGCACCTGGGCGGTGGAGATCACGAGCGTTCCGCCTTCATCGAAGATCCACGCGCGAATGCCGCGGGCCCGCAAGTCATGAATCGCGCCGAGCACGCGCGGCAAATCCAGTGAGTCGACGGTTGCATGCGGGCTGCCGAACGACAGCATCGCCTGCGTGACGATCTCCGACTGCTCGTGCAGCGTGCTGTCGATACGATTCAGCTCGAGTCGCTTCAGGTAGGCGTAGCTCGCCGCCGCGAACGCCACGACGAGGAGCACGAGGAGCGCGCTGTACCACAGCGTCAACCGAACGCGGACTGTCATTCCGTGGATCGTTTCGGCGGCGCGAGGACATAGCCGGAGCCGCGGCGCGTTTTGATGTACGACTCGGCGCCTTCGTCGTCGATGCGGCGACGGACGCGATTGATGAAGACCTCGAGATTGTTGCTCAGCGGATCGTGATTGTCATCCCACACGTGCGCCGTGATGTCAGCGCGGGACACGACCGCGCCGGCATTCCGGGCAAGAAATTCGAGCAGCGCGTATTCCTTGGCCGTGAGCGGGACCTCGCGTCCGCGCTTCGTGAGGCGGTGCGCACGCGTATCGAGCGTCAGATCCCCGACCGAGATGATCGTCGGCAACACGGTGGCCGCGCGGCGCGACAGCGCGCGGAGTCGCGCCAGCAGCTCTTCGAACGCGAATGGCTTTACGAGATAGTCATCGGCGCCGGCGTCGAGGCCGGCGACGCGATCGGCGACCGCGTCGCGCGCGGTGAGAATCAGAATGGGCGTGTTGCCGCCGCGCCTTCGAATCTCTCGCGCAACTCCGAGCCCGTCGATCTCGGGGATCATGTAGTCGAGCACGATGATGTCGTACTCGTTCACCGCGGCGCGGTAGACGGCATCCTTGCCGTCGGTAGCGAGGTCGACGGCATAAGATCGCTCGCGCAGACCACGGGCGAGCGTTGGGCCAAGGAGCGGATCGTCTTCGGCGAGCAGGATGCGCATCGGCGAAACGTTACATCAACGCGGCCTCGCGGCACAAACCGAGCGCAGTTAATGGTGCGTTAAGGTCCGCCGATGTTATTCGATGGCAATGATGAGGTGGAAGCCAACCGACTCGAGGACCGATCAGTGACCACCCGTGGGATTCCCCTCCTGCTCGCCGCGACGACCACGCTCGCGATCGCGCTGTTGTCATGCAGCAAACCATCTCCTGCACCGTCTCCAGCCACGGCGCCGGCGAACGCGAGACCGGTTGCGGCGAACGGCCCCGTTGGTGGTCTGGGCCGCCGTGTGCCGCCGCCGCGCGACAGCATGGCCAAGCTGCGCTCAATCTACGTCACGCAGATCATGCAGCAGATCGCCGGCCGCGAAAACGAACCCGCCGAGCGTGTGTTCAAGAACGTGCAGGTGCTAAAGGGGCTCACGGCGGCGGAGCTCGTCCACAAGATGGACGACGACTACGGCGTCGCGCTGAGCTGGAACTGCACCAACTGTCATCGCCTAGCCGCGCAGGGCAACTTCGCCAGCGACACATCGAACGACAAACGTCGCGCGCGCTTCATGCAGCAGATGACGAACGACATCAACACCGTTCAGCTGCCCAAGCTCTATCCGAAGGACACGCCGCACGTCGACTGCGTGACATGTCATCGCGGCTACAACGAGCCGCTCGAGAACCAGCTGATTCCGGAGCGCGGCAAACCTGGTGGGCCGCCGCCATCGGGCCGGCCCGGTCACTGACGCTCTCAGAAACGCTCGCCTTTCGCCTCGCGAACCCGGCTGCCCAGCGGACGAATTGCGGTTCCGTATCGTACGAAAGAAGAGCAACAGCGCGACGGCTTGGCCCGCTCCGCGGGCAAGCGTGAATACCCGAAGGCCAAGCGCATCCGACGCAGTTCGCACCAACTCTCCGCCGACGCGACCTGCGGTTGATGAGGTCAACATCCAGTACGCCAACTCGGCAAGACGGGTGTCGCACCGGCGATCGTCCTTCGCCGGACGCGGAACACTCCTTGTCGAACACCGTCTCGAAGACCGCGCCGCCGCCGGCCGGAATCACGTACGTCTGGACGGTCTGCGCTGGCGACAATCGACGTGATAAGGCGAACTCTGACGTTCATGATCTCTTCTCCAGTGAACATCCATCGGTCACGATGGATTACCAGAGAGAACCTCGTGCTCTGCGGAATTCCTGCTGCGTCGGCGAAAGCCGGATAGCGCGTCGCACGAACCTCACGCCGAGGTCAGGGACCCCCCACCCCACCAACCAATGGCGAACGGTGCCGCTTTTTTTCCGGACGTCTTTGTTGCGGCCATCGCCAGGAGCCACAGCCATGAAGGAGTACATCTCGACGGCAGTCATCGACGCGTCGCGCGAAGACGTTTGGAAGGTGCTCGCGGATGGCGCCGGCTATCAGAACTGGAATCCCGAAATCACGCGCGTCGACGGCCGTCTCGCGCTCGGCGAGACCATTGCCGCGCATGTCCGACTCGGGAACGGTGCCGTTCGCGCGGTGTCGCAGCGGGTCGTGGCGTTCAATGCGCCGGAGCGGATGGAGTGGGTCGGCGGCTTGCCGCTCGGACTGTTCGTCGGACGTCGCATCTACACGATCACGCCCCGAGGCGCTGGCGTCGAGTTCCGTCTGCACGTCCAGATGAGCGGCCCGCTGGCGCCGCTCATTCTGCAGTCGGTCGGAGATCGACAACCGGAGCTGGACAGCTTCTCGAACGCACTCAAGGCGCGAGTCGAGCAGCGGTGATCTCGCCGGCTCGTCAGCGGAGCGGAATCGGCCGCACGAGCGCCGACTTCCGCGCGCCGTAGGCCAGCTCGCGCAGCAGGTCGAGCACCGCCGCGCCGGCGACTCGTCCGCGATAGGGATCGATGATGTTGTGCGGCAGCCGCAGCGAATCGGGAAGCTCGAGGACGTCGACGTCGGCGCCGTGTCGCATCCAGCTCCGCGCCAGTCCCTCTGCCGCCGACTCCTTCACCGTTCGGTCACTGGCGTTCACGAGGACAGTTATCGCATGGGTCCGCGGAGCGGTCGTGCCGGCGCGCGCGGCGACCAGCCGACCCAACTCGAGTATCTCGGCAACCGCGCGCGTGTTGAAGCCTGGCTCGCGATCCGGTCGAGTCGTGTCGGGCGCCGATCGCCGTGTGAGACTCGGCAGCCGATCAGCAAGGCCGATCAACGGGCGATCGAGCAACGATGGAATGCGCCCCGGCTCGATCGCGGGCGCGATCAACACCGATCGGGCGATGTCGTCCTCCTGCGTGATCCATGCGGCGACGGTTCCTCCCATGCTCAGGCCCACGACGATGATGGAATCGCCCAAGCCTCTCGCCTCATTCACTACGGAATCGGCGACGCCCTCGAGCTGTACCGCGGTCAACGCGCCGAGGACGGATGCGTCTTTCCCTCGGAGGCCGTGTTGAGGGAGTCGCGGTACATACACGTTGTTCCCGTCGGCGTGCAACAGGTACGCAAGCGCCTCGAACTGTCGCGGAGAATCGGTGAGGCCGTGCAGCAGCAGGAGCGCGCGTCTCGTCGGAGCGCCCGAGGTCAACAGAATGCTGCGAGCCCCGGGGACGGCGACGCTGTCGTCGGTCGCCTGGCGCCGTGCGATGGCCTGGACCGCGCGTGTGTACCCGGACTCGACGATCTGCGCCGAGACGGAACCGCTGATCGCTAACGTCGAGAACACCGCAATCGCCGCGAGATAGCGCATTCGGAAGTCTACCCAGGAGCTCAAATGCGCGATCCTGATCCATCGGCCTGCGCGCCGTTTCCAAAACCTCTAGCACGAATCGACGGCCGCGGTGTAATATGTGGTATACCCCACTTTGGTGACTGACGACGTGGATGATCGGGAACCACTGGATCATCGACCCTGCGGCGGCTACCCCATGGTCGCCGCGGAGGTGATGGACGAGTGGATCACGCTGGTGCGCGCGTGCGCTCCGTGGAGCGAGATGTGGCTGGATGATGTCTCGGGCGAGTTCCGCGCGATCCTCGATGAGCTGCTCGAACCGCGAGCCGGGTCATCGACGGACGAGCGCGCCGAGCGTTTGCGTCGGCGGTCGCGCGCACACGGCGCGTTTCGCCGGCGTCAGGGATGTGCGGCGCTGGTCCTCTCCGAAGAGATCGCATTCGCGAAGGAAGCCATCGCGATCGCACTGATTCGCGGCGGCTCGGAGCTCTCACTCGTCACGACGGTTCACGACTCGCTGGCACCCGTAATGCGCGGTGTCGAGCGTGCGAGCTATAGCGGGTACGTCGACTTGAACGAACGGCCGGGAAAGGCGTGAAAGCGGCCACACGCGAGGAGGCCACATGCGCTTACGATTTACCCTTGTTCTGACGGTCCTGGTCGGGGTCGCCTGCTCGGGCGGTAACAAGCCGAGCGACACGACCAAAGCCGCGCCGCCCTCGACCACGCCAGGCGCCACAGCGGCGCCGACCACCGCTGGGGCGCAACCGATTACGGGAAAGACCTGGGACGTGAAAATGTATGGCGACGCGACGGGGTATCGGTTCGACCCTGTCGAGCTCACGATCAAACGCGGCGACGGCGTACGCTGGACCGTGGTCAACGGCGCTCCGCACAACGTCACCTTTCCGGCCGATAGCGTCCCGCAGGGTGCGGAGGCTCAGCTGCAGGCAAACATGGGACAGACGGTCGGCGCGCTCACCAGCGAGATGCTGCTCAACCCGAGCCAGACCTATACCGTTTCGTTCGCCGGCATCCCCACCGGATCCTATCACTACTACTGCACACCGCATCTCGCGTACGGCATGCGAGGCACGATCACGGTGCAGTGATTCACGAAACGCCGCCGCAGTGTCAACCCGCGGCGGCCGTCCCGAGCGCGTGCAGGAAATCCTTCGCCCAGACGTGGACGTCATGAGTGAACACGCGCTCCCGAAGACGCGCCATCCGCCGCCGGCGCTCGCTTCCATCCATCGTCAACGCCTCGTGAATCGCCTCGGACATCCGGCGCACGTCGTAAGGATTCACGATGACCGCGTCCGACAGCTCATCCGCCGCTCCGGCGAATTCACTGAGGATGAGTACGCCGTCGCCATCGGTTCGAGCCGCGCAGAACTCTTTCGAGACGAGGTTCATGCCGTCACGAACGGGCGTGACCAGCATCGCGTCGGCGGCTCGATACAGCGCCAGCAGCATGCTGTCGGACACGGACCGGTGCAGGTAGTGAATGGGCGTCCACGACGGCGTGCCGAAACGTCCGTTGATCCGACCGACCGCCGCCTCGATCTCCGTGCGAAACTTGCGATAGGCATGGACGCCTTCTCGTGACGGCACCGCCAGCTGAATGAGCCGGACGCGCTCGCGCCATGCCGGATGCTCGACGAGGAAACGCTCGAATGCCACGAGGCGCCGCGCGATGCCCTTGCTGTAGTCGAGCCGGTCGATGCCGACGAGCAAACGCTGATGCGCATGCTTCAAATCGAGAACACGCCGGCTGACGTCTCGGCTCGCCGCGCGTTCGGCGAAGCGCGCTGCGTCCACGCCCATCGGAAACACGCCGAGCTGGATCGCACGGTGGCCGATCCGGACGTGCGCGTCGGCATCCATCTCGACGCCGAATAGCCGGCGAAGTACCGCGGTGAAGTGTCCGCGATATCGGCGGGTATGAAACCCGATCAGATCCGCGCCGAGCAGCCCCTGAACGAGCCACTCGCGCACCGGCAGCGTCAGAAAAATCTCGGGATTCGGAAACGGCACGTGCAGGAAGAAACCAATGCGTGCGTCGGGAAGACGAGCCCGAAGCAGCGCCGGAAGCCGCATCAGCTGGTAGTCGTGCACCCAGATGGCGTCGCCCGGCCGCCAGGCCTTGGCCACGGCGTCGGCGAATTGCGTGTTGACCGCTTCATAGACGTCCCAGCCGCCGATCTCGAGCGGCAGACGGTCGAGGCGATCATGGCAGAGCGGCCAGAGAACGCCGTTCGAGAGCTCCTCGTAGAAGACCTTGTTCTGCGCCGACGACAGCGTGACTGGAACCAGGCGCTGCGACGCGAATTGCCGCAGGATTTCCGTCGTGACGACAGCGGTGTGCCGCCCAAGGTCACCCGGCCACCCGATCCACAAGCCGTCCAATCGCTCGTGGGCCGCGCGAAGGCCGGTGGCCAGTCCACCACTGCTCGGCTCAACCGCCACCCGGCCGCCTGCCTGTCGAATGGTCATCGGCAGACGATTCGAGACGATGATGAGCCGGGCCGTCTCCGGTGACGACGGCAATGAGGGTGATGAGCTCTCGATCGAGCGCGGTGTTCGGCTCGGCGGCCCACTCACATTCGGCGTTGCCTCGACATGCGGTCCCATGTCGTATGATATGAGGGGTTCACCCCACATATCAACCGAGAGCGGCCGCGACATACGTATAGACATCCCGTCGACCACGCCGAGATCGTCGTTACACCACGAACGCTGGCACGACCAACCAATCGCCGAGTAATATGAGGTAGACCCCATTTACCCGTTTCGACGGCAGGGCGGACGAGGTGACCTGAATGCGAATCGTCATCAACGGGATCGGTATCGCCGGGCCCGCGCTCGCGCATTGGCTGGCCAAGTCCGGGCACGACGTTTTGCTGGTCGAAGCGGCCCCCAGCCTGCGCACCGCCGGCTACGTCGTCGACTTCTGGGGCATCGGATACGACATCGTCGAGCGGATGGGACTCATCGACGAGATCCGCGCGCTCGGCTACCAAGTGCGCGAGGTCCGCATCGTCGATCGAAACGGCCGGAAGAAAGGCGGCTTCGATGTGGATGTCTTCCGCCGCATGACCCGCGGCCGCTTCACGACCGTGAGACGTTCCGACATATCAGCGACGATGTACCGCGCCATCCAGGGAGAGGTCGAAACGATCTTCGGCGATTCCGTCGCCAGCATCGACGACCATGGCGACGGCGTCCGCGTTGGCTTCGATCACGCCGCCGAACGAGAGGTCGATCTCGTCGTCGGCGCGGATGGCCTGCATTCCCGCGTTCGCCCCCTGGTCTTCGGGCCCGAATCGGATGTCGAAACCTCGCTCGGCTATCATGTCGTCGCGTTCGAGGCCGGCGGCCATCGGCCGCGCGACGAGCTCGTGTTCGTCAGTCATAGTCTCCCGGGGCGACAGATCTCGCGTTTCTCGATGCGCGACGACAGGACGCTCTTCCTGTTCATTTTCCGCGACGAGTACATGGACTCGGCGACCGAGGAGCCGAAGGCGGTGGTGAGCCGCGTCTTCCGTGGCGCCGGGTGGGAATGGCCAAAGATCGAGGCGGAGCTCGAGCGCGCAACCGACATCTACTTCGATCGGGTGAGCCAGATCAGGATGCGGCGCTGGACAAGGGGACGGACGGCGCTCGTCGGCGACGCCGCGGCGTGTGTCTCACTGATGGCCGGCGAAGGGACGGGTCTCGCGATTGCCGAAGCGTACGTGCTCGCCGGTGAGCTCCACGCCTGCCGCGGCGACTTTGCGACCGCGTTCGGACGTTACGAGCAGCGCCTCATGCCGTTTCTAGCGAAGAAGCAACAATCGGCAACGAAATTCGCCGCGTCGTTCGCGCCGAAGACGCCGCTCGGGGTTCAATTCCGGAATCAGGTGACCCAACTGATGCGACTGCCGTTCGTCGCCGACCTCGTGATCGGCCGCGCGCTGCGGGACGACATCGTTCTTCCGCAATACCGTCTGCCCTCGCGGTAGCCGTTTCTCACGCGGCAAGAGTTGCCTCTTGCAAGAGTGCTCTTTCGATATGCTTAAGACGTGAGAGGACCGATGAGAATCGATCTTCTGTTGCGGAGCCGCACGAAAAAGGCAAAGCTGGCTTTGTGGCTATGAAGGTGGCGTCAATCGCTGAGAACTTCGGATTGAAGAGAAGGCGCCGCGTGTCACGAGGTCGGTTCGTGTCACGCAAGGACGCGTCCAGTGAACCAGAAGCCCCTTCAGACACGAATACCTCACGGCCCATGCGGCGGACGCCCGCATCGGCCGCGTTCTTTCCGCGTCCATCCCTTATATAAGGAAGGTGCTATGCAGTACGACTCATCCGCACTCCGGAAAGAATCGACGGCCTCGACCATCCGGCCCGGCACATCCGGAAGTCCCGACGCGCGACCGCCTCGACGATCAGTCCACGCGCAGCGCCGTCGCGAGATTCATCGCAGCCGCGCGAAGTGCTGAAAGCGCGCGCACACCGATGACGACCGCGAGGAGAAGGCCTTGCGCACCGAGGATCGGACAAATTCGGACGATACCAGCATCAACGACGCCCGCACCGGCTCGACGCGGCCCGCTCGAGAGTGAATGGAGCTACTGCGCCAATCGCGTACCCAATAGCTGGACCTGATGATCCGATGCGCTCGATGGACAAGAACCAGCGTACGCCGTCCACAGCATCGTCGCAACCGCCGTGACACTGTCGGCCATCGCATCGGCGCGAGGGACGACGCTCGTGTCGGCAACGAGCGATCGCGCCGCATCGGCGATCGGGCGTGGAGTTTCGTTGACGCAGGCGCCGAGGACCGCGAGCATGCGCTCGAGCAGCGCGCGACCACGGGTCACGCGCTCCGCCGCCTCGATCCCGCGCGCCGTCGGGTCGGCGGACAGCAGCGAATCGGCGAGCGCAACCCGCAGCGCCAGCGCACTATCCGCGGGAAGCAGCTCCTCGGCCTCGACGAAGTCGGCGCGTGCCGTGCGAAAGTTTCCTTGCGCGAGCGCCGCCTCTCCCATTCCCGCGAACGCGTCGCCGTCGCGCGGATTGCGGTGTAATACTTCTCTAAACAGGTTCGCGGCGCGAGCCGGCGAGCCGGCGAGAAGAAACCAGCTCCCGAGTCGCTTGCGGAGCGCGATACTGTCGGGAGACACGTCCTCCAGCGGCAGGAGCTCGGCCAGGAGATCGCGTCCGCCACCGTGCGCCACGAGGAGATCGATCAACGCGAAGCGCGCGTCCGCGCGGCGTGCAACCGAGTCGGCTCCCCAGCGTCCGTAGATCGCCCGATGAAAGTACGCTTTCGCCTCGGCGGTCTTGCCTTGGGTCGCCTGCACGCGCGCCATCGCGAGATTCACCGCGCCGTCATTCCCCGCGCGCTCGAGCAGCGGTTGCAGGGTGGCCGCGGCGGCGGCCGTCTTGCCGCCGCGGCGCTGTGCCTCGCCGAGCGCGAGCGCGTAGTTCACGTTGTCGCGCTCGATGACGAGCGCCGCCGCGAAATGGTCGGCTGCCGCGTCCGGCTCATTGTCGTTCAGCAGCGCGAGCCCTTTCTGATATTCCGTCGTCGCATGGCGCGCCGACTCGCGCCGATCAATGCGCGCGAGAAACAGATCGAAAACCAGCAACACGCCGATCAAGACGACGACGCCCGCCAGCGTGCCCACAAACGAGGCAAAGCTCGCCACCGAGATCGACGCCGCCCGCGGCGCCTCGATGTCATGCACTGGCACGGCTGTCTCCTTTGGACGCCGGCGCGCCGCGCGATCCCGCGACGCCATACACGGCGAGAATGTCCGTCAGCGTGATGATCCCGACGATCTTGCGCACGTTCGCGCGGCTCACGACCGGCAGCGCGGTGTGCCCGGTCGCGCCCATGCGCGACAGGGCAAGCGCCAACGGCTGGTCGGCATGCACGTGCGCCATCTGCTCCATGGGGTCAGTGCCGTCGTCATTGCCGCCGGCGACGAGCGCGCCAATGAACTCCTCGCCGCGTCCCTCGGCCACGGCCGCCGCGACGTCGGCCAGCCGCACGATGCCGACAAGCCCGCTGTCATCGGCGACAGGCCAAGACCCGAGATCGCGATCGAAGGCACGGCGGTGTGCTTCCGCGATGGAGATCGTCGCGGGAAACGGCGGCGGGGCCGGGCGCAGCGCCGCCCTCACGCGTGACTCAGGTGACACGTGCCGAGCTTCCCCGCTGGGCAGGTGCAAGCCGTCCTGTCGCGCCAGCGCGGCGTAGATCGGCTCATGCTGAAAGCGCTGCGAGATGTAGAAGGCGATGAGATTCGAGACCATCAGCGGCACGATGATCGTGTAATTGCGCGTGACCTCGAAGATCATGATGACGGACGTGAGCGGCGTTCGGATGATGCCGGCGAACGCGGTTCCCATTCCGACGAGTGCGTACGCGCCCGGTCCCGCAGTCGCCGTGGGAAAGAGCTGGTGTGTGATGGATCCGACGGCGGCCCCGAGCATCGCACCAATGAACATGGTCGGTCCGAAGATGCCGCCCGCATTTCCGGACGCATAACACACCGACGTCGCGATGATCTTGAGAATCGCGAGGAGAATCACCGCGCTCAGGATCACGCTGCCGCCGAGCACATGGTCGACCTGATCGTAACCGACGCCGAGCACCGCGGGCACGAAGTATCCGAAGAGACCGACACACAGTCCGCCCGCGACAGGCTGAATCCAGACGGTCGATCGGGGGAGTCGTGCGAAGGCTTTGCGCAGCCCGAGCAGCAGTCGCACGAAGGCGACCGATCCCAGCCCGCCGACGATCCCGAGGACGACATACGCGAGCAGCTCACCGGGATGCGCGAGCTGATAGCCCGCGACGTGAAAGAGCGGCTCGTCGCCGAGCACGAGATGCAGTACCATCCACGACGTCGTCGAGCTGAGAACGACTGAGCCAAGCACCGGCGCGTGCATGTCGCCGATGATCTCCTCGAGCGAGAACAACACGGCGGCAATCGGCGTATTGAACGCCGCGGCCAGCGCCGCCGACGCACCGACGGGAATCAGCCACCGCACTTGCGCGGTGCTCAAGCCGAGTCGGCGCGCGATGATCGATGAGATCCCGGCTCCGATGTGTACCGACGGGCCTTCGCGGCCGAGCGCGATGCCGCTGGCGAGTGACGTGGCGCAGCAGACGAACTTGCCGATCACGGTGCGGAACGTGATGCGTCCGTCGTGAATGAAGACGGCGGCGCGCGTTTGCGGAATGCCGCTGCCGCGCGCGTCGGGAAAGAAACGGAAGAGCAGCAGCCCCGATACGAGCGCGCCGAGCGTCGGCACGAGAATGCGACGCCAGGCGGCGTCGTCCCCCGACGGATACATGTGCGCCGCCAATCGCCCGGTGAGGAGGATGAAAGCGACGACGACCAGGCCCACGAGCGCGCCGATGAGCAAGCTGAGAACGAGCGCGAGACGGTCCTCGCGCCGCCGCACGTTCTCGACGAGGCCGAGCAGGCGCGCGAAGCGCGACGCAAAGGGGCCGGCGGCGACGCCGGCCGGGGGTGGCGTGGCCCGGGGCGATGTGGGGTACACCCCTTAATATGGGCCGGAGGCCTCCGGTCTCGCCAGCGCCCGCGGTCCGACGCCGCGCGGCGCTACATTGCGGCGACCGCCCCGACGAACCAGGCTCATGGAATCGACGTTCATCATTCTGTTTTCGATCGCTTCGCTGGTCGCGTTCGCTGTCCGGCGTACGCCGATTCCTTACACGGTCGCGCTCGTGGTCGTGGGGCTCGCCGCGGGACAGCTCGAGCTCGTCTCGCCGCCGCAACTGACGAAGAATCTGTTGTTTGCGCTGTTTCTCCCCGGCCTGGTCTTCGAGGCCGCGTACAACATTCACGTCACCGAGTTGCGCTCGTCCTGGCGAACGATCACGACCCTCGCCGTTCCCGGCGTGATCGTCTCGATCGGCCTGGTCGCGGCAGCGATGCTCGCCGGCTTTCGCCTGATCGACTCGCCGCAGCCACTCGACTGGCGCACGAGTGTGGTTTTCGCCGCCCTCGTCGCGGCGACCGATCCGATCGCCGTCGTCGCGCTCTTTCGGCAACTCGGCGTCCCGGCGCGTCTCACGACGCTCGTCGAAGCCGAGAGTCTGTTCAACGACGGCACGTCGATCGTCGTGCTGTCGCTCGTGCTCGCGTTCGTCAGTGGGACGGGAACGAGCATCGCCGCGCTGTCGTTGCAGTTCGTGCTGGTGATCGGCGGCGGCGCGATCGTGGGGGCGGCACTCGCCTTCGGCATTGCGCGGATCGCGAAGCAACTCGACGACCCGATGCTCGAGATTCAGCTCACGACCATCGCGGCCTATGGATCGTTCGTCGTCGCGGAACGCCTGCAGCTGTCGGGCGTGATCGCGACGGTGACCGCGGGGCTCGTGCTCGGCACGTACGGCCGCGAGATCTCGATGTCGTCCACGACGCGACTGAGCGTCGACACGTTCTGGCAGTATGTCGCCTTCGCGTTGAACTCGATTGTCTTTCTGTTGATCGGGTTCAGTGTGCGACCCGGCGCGCTGCTCGCTTCGGCGGGGGCGATCGCGGCGGCGTTCCTTGCGGTCGTCATCGCGCGCGGGGGCGTCGTCTTCGGCGTGATGGCCGCGGCATCGCGCACGAGCGAACGATTCAGCAGCGCGTGGGCAACCGTCATCACGTGGGGCGGTCTGCGCGGAGCGCTGTCGATGGTCCTGGCCCTCGCGCTTCCGTCTGACTTTCCCAATCGCGCGCTGCTCATCGATCTAACCTTCGGCGTGGTGGTTCTCTCGATCGTCGTGCAGGGGACGACGATGCAGTGGCTGATCAACTGGCTCCGGCTCGGCAATTCCGAGACTGCCGCAAGAGAAGGCAACGGTACGTAACGCAGAGGGATGCAACGCTAAACCTCGTCGATCGTGAGCCACTGGAACTGCGGTTGCTTGTCGATGACGATGAAGTTCACATAGTCGCGCGACCGCAGACAATGATCGGCGACCGAGAGCAGCGCATTCGCATCCGGAGGCAGATAGATGCGCGACACCAAGCCGCGCTTCGACAACAAGGCGTCGATGAGCCCGGGCCCTCGATGCGAGAAGCCGTTGTGATCGTTGCGCCAGCAGGGTCGACGTGAGCAGCACTTCAGCCCCTTCAATCGGACTCGTGAATTGACGGCGGGCGCCGAGCTCTGAGACACGGACCGCGGCTCAGTGTCGCGGAATGTCGCGGCGTGGGCGGCGCGGCAAAGCCGACGAGGGCGAGCAGCGAAAGACAGGCCCGGCGCATCGTGTGCGTTTGCCCAACGATCGCGCGCGGCCGGTATGAGCACTTTCTCATTGGATGGTATCGACAAAACCGGACGCGCGCCGCGCATTGACATTTGCGTCACGAGCACCGAGCGTCCGTGGTCCGCGTGAGCCGTCGCAACACAAACCCGCCGAACCTGACCGTGCGAGCATTAGCGATGTTGGTGTCGGCGCTGCCTCTGCTTGCGAGGCTCGCCGTCGCGCAAGGAGCGGACGCGTCCGGTCACTCTATCGGGCGGGTGTCGACGCGCGAGGGGTTCATCGTCGTCAACGTGACACCCGGCGTCCTAGAGCCCGAGCATCTGTTCGACCTGACGGGAAAGACCGTCCGATTCAGGCCGGAGGGCCCTCGGTATCGCGTCGACGTCGAACCGCTGCACTGGGATCCTGAGTTCGGCACCGCGCTCAAGGCGCCCGACGTAACCTTCGACAAATTCAGCTTCCCGTTTTCCGGCAAACGCTGGTCTTCCCTGTTCATCGGACTGTCGGGATCGATTCGGTTCGGAATACCGGGCAAGAACATCACGCCGGATCCTTATGGGCGTCTGGATCCCGGCGTCACATTGGATCGGTTCGACGCGCTGGCCGATGCCGCCAACGCGCTCGTGGATAGTGTCGAAGCAATCTGCGTCTTTCTCAAGCCGAGGCTGACCGGCACGCGTTATGTGAAGCAGCTCGACGGCCGCGTCGTCATCACGTGGGATCTGACGGAGCCATTCGGCGGCATCCTCGATTTTCACTGGTTCGCGACGCGCAATCTGTTTCAAGTCGAGTTGTACTCCAGCGGCGAGATCGCGATGTCGTACAAGACAATCTCGGCGCGCGATGGAATCGTCGGCCTGTACACGCACGCATCGCCGGGCGAAACCGTATTGCTCGACAAAGACGTCGCCATGCACGCCGAGCTTCCCACCGCTCTCGACCCGCGGCGCGTGACGGTATCCGCCGTGGACAGTGAGCTGATTCGCGTTCGTCTCTTCATGAGGAGCGACGTCCCGCACGAGGGCGACGCGATCGACGGGACGGAATTTCGAATCGATTTCGCGGGCGCGAATCAATCCCGGCATCTGTCCTGGAGCGTGCGAGGCCAACGCGACCCATATAATCCGGCGAACGGCGGCGCTCAGTTCGTCGCAAGCGGCGCGGGTCTGACGCCCAGAGTGCGGGTCAACGCGGACACGATTCAGCTGGAGGGAGTGCTCGTTCCTTCACTGCGCGGTCTGAGTCAGGCGCGGCTCACGCTCTCGGTAACGACGAAACCGAATGGCAGTCGGGTGAACCGATGGAGTGCCGGCGTCGTCGACCTGTCCGCGCTGCAGAGTCCCGCCGTGGACTTCTCCGCGCGGCGCGATGCCCAACACACGTACTCGACGATCTATGAGGCGTTCCACTACAGTTCCACACCGCGTCCACAGGATCTGGCCTGCTCGGTCATTGGCGCGCTCGGCGACCGGTTCGACTTTCTCGTGTACTACTCCGACTTCCGGATCGACAGCCAGGAGGCGAGCAGCCCGAGCTTCGGCCCAGCAGCGGGCAACGTGAGCGGCATCGGTCAGGACGCGCACGACCTTGGCGAGTACTGCAGCCGTGGGCGCTTTCAGTGGGCGCTGGCGCAGCCCGTGTTCACCGACGCGAACGAGATGTGGCCCGCGCCGCCGACCAACGCGCCGGCGACGAGCGACCGGGACATCGGCTATTACTATGCTCATCGGAGCTCACTGATCGGGCGCGGCGCGCCGTCGCCGTATAACTATGCGATGTCGCATCTCGGCCACGAGTTTGCGCACCGGTGGGGAGCGTACGTCTCCGCGCTCGTCGATGGGGACACGATCCCGCTGGGACCATGGCCGCATTGGGATCCCGGGCTCCAAACGTCAGTCGCGTTCCCCTATCAGATGCCGGCGGAAGCGTCGACGCTTGGCGGTGCGGTATGGCGCGACAACCACGACGGAACGTTCACGCGCCTTCGCGATGGTTATTTCGTTCCGGCGACGAGCTACTCGCCGCTCGACCTGTATCTGATGGGGTACTTCGCGCCGGCGGAGGTGCCCGATTTCTTCCTGCTGCGCGACCTCGCACGAGTGGGATCCGACTCGAGCGGCCATGCGGTCTTCCGAGCTCGGCGGACGAACATCAGCATTCGCGACGTGATCGCCGCGAATGGCGAGCGGGTTCCGGATGCCGCTCACGCCCAGCATCGGTTCAATACGGGGTTCGTCCTCGTCGTCCGAGACGGACGCGAGCCAAGCACGGCACTGCTGCGCCGGGCCGCGGGAATTCGGGAACAGTGGATCCACTATTGGGGCGCGGCCACCGGTAACCGCGGCGTGATGGACGCCAACCTTCGGTAAAAGGGCGACGCGTTCAGAAGGCCGCTCCGAATCGTCCGGCTGCTCAGTACCGCACGTCCACGCCGCTGACAACGCGCCACGTGTCGCGTGCGATGAGCAATTCCTCATCCGTCGGAATCGTCCATAGGTGCAGACGCGCGCTCGGCCCATCGAAGCGGCCTTCCGTGCCGGTCAATGTATCGTTTTTCGCCGCGTCTACTTCGATGCCGAGCCAATCGAGGCCAGCACAGATTTGCTCGCGGACGCCGGGGGCGTTTTCGCCGATGCCGCCCGCGAACACGATCGCATCGGCGCCGTTCATCGCCGCGAGATAGGCGCCGAGATACTTCTTCACGCGATAGCAGAACAAGTCGAGCGCCAGCTTCGCGCGCCGATCGCCATGCTCCGCGATCTCGGCTTGCAGCTCGCGCATGTCCGCCGTGAGTCCCGAGACGCCGAGGAGACCGGATTGCTTGTTGAGGATCGAGTCCAGCTCGCCAAGGCCGAGGCCCTCCTTCACGGCGATGTAGTCGAGAATGGCGGGATCGATGTCGCCGGAGCGCGTTCCCATCACGAGCCCTTCGAGCGGAGTGAATCCCATCGACGTATCCATCGACGCACCACCAACGATCGCGCATGCCGACGCGCCGTTGCCAAGGTGCAGCGTGATGATCCTCGTCGCCTCGCGTGACTTGCCCGTGAGCTGTCGATACCGATAGGCGACGTAACGGTGCGACGTCCCATGGAAACCATACCGCCGGACGTGATGGCGGCGGTAGTACTGATATGGAAGCGCGTAGATGTAAGAAGTCTCGGGCAGCGTGTGATGAAACGCGGTGTCGAAGACGGCGACCTGCGGCACGCCGGACCCGAGCACCGCTCGCGCTGCCGATACACCGCGCAGATTGTGCGGATTGTGCAGCGGCGCGAGGTCGATCAGATCCTGCAGCGCCGTCCAGACGTCGTCGTCGATGCGCGTCGAATGCGTGAACCGTTCGCCGCCGTGAACGACGCGATGTCCGACCGCCTCGATCTCGCCCACGCTCGAGATCGAAACGCCCGAGCTGTCGCCGACGATCCATGCGATCACGTGCTCGACGGCAGCGGCATGGTCGCGCAATCTCGCGGTCGTTTTCACCGGCGGCTTGTCTCCGACGGCGAACGTGACGATCGACTCGCCGCCGATGCGTTCCACCTGGCCGCGCGCGAGGCGCCGATCGCGCGACTCGGCGATCGCCGTCTCGTCGGTGTCGATGAGCTGGAACTTGAGCGACGACGATCCGACGTTGAGAACGAGAATGTGCATCTTCGACCTTAACTACGCAGCCAGCTCAACACCATGCCGATCAGGCGGGCCGCGCCGAGCGCGCGGTGACCTCGTCGATGTCATCGATCTCGAACGCGACGAACGGATGGTGGCTCACCGTCGTCAGCTTCGTTCCGAGCGACGTGCGCGCGGAGATGCATCCGTCGACATACCCGACACCGCTGCCGCGAGGGCAGGCGCGATCGGACCTGTCAACAACGGTCAAAGATATGGCGCTGATTCGCCGCCGCTGCCGCGACCGCTATCGCTCACCGCGAAACATGACCGAAACATCCTGTCGCTTCGTGCCAATCACGAGCCGTCCGCCGCTAGGGAGACTCGATCGCGTTGCGCCTTCGGCCAATGGGTGTGGGCCCTTTCATCGCCTATTCATATGTGTGGCGATGATGGCGAGGCAGCTCACCCATGGACACGCGCGGACTCGGCGCACCACCACCGGCAGCAAGCGAATCATCGACATCGGACCTCTCGGCGCGAGACCGGGCCACTCTCGCGCAGCCGCGAGGCACCCGACTGCCGCTTGTGCTGGTGCTGCTGTCGCTCGCGTTCGCCGTCCTGCTTCCGCAGCTGAGCCAGCATCGCGTGAACGCAATCCGCAATGAGATCAATCTCTATGCGGACCCCGCCCGCCAGGAATTGACCGCAATCCAACTCTTCCTCACCCGCGGCGCGCAGCAGCGACGCGGCTACAACCTGACGCACGAGGAGCGATATCGCACCCTTGCCGACGAAACGCAGCGCCGGCGGCTCGAGGCCGAACGTGACCTCATCCGCTACGCGCATGCGCTCGACGGCGCGCGTCGCACGAAGTTGACGGTTCTCGCAACGCGCCTCCAACAGCTCGACCGGGAGCTCGACTCGGCGGTCGTGCTGGAGACCCAGCCGACGCTGAACGCGATTCACATCAGTGCGCTTCGCGGGCGCGGCGCTCGCATTCAGGCGCTCGCGGACAGTCTCGGATCGGCGATCGACAGCGCCACCGTCGTCCGGCACAATCACGTTGCCCAGATCGAGATGATCTCCATCGTGCTCACGGCGGTCCTCGTCCTGTTCGGCCTGGGCGCGGCGTTTCTCGTCGCGCAACTGGGAACCCGATATCGCAACCTGGCCATCCGCCTGCATGAGCAGCGCCGGCGTTTTTTGCAGATCGCGGAGAACCTCAGCGATGTGGTGTGGTTGAGCGAGCCGGATTTCCGCCGACACCTCTACGTCAACGGCGCCTATGAGCGCATGTGGGGACGGCCGCGCACGACGCTCGAGGTGAATCCGGAATCGTTCATGGAAGGCGTACACGCTGACGATCGCGAGCGCGTGCGCGCGGCACTTGCCGCGATGGTTCACGAGCAAGTCGAAACCGAATTCCGCGTCGTCCGCCCCGACGGCGAAGTCCGTTGGGTCTGGAGCCGCTCCTTTCCTGTCCGCGACGCCTCGGGCAAGACGTTCCGCATCGCGGGGATCATCGAAGACATCACCGAGGAGCGGCTGCACGCCGCCGAGCGCGAGCGCCTCCTCGACGCCGAACGCGGAGCACGCGAGATCGCGGAACATCAACAGAAAGATCTCCAGCGCGTCACGGAGAGCCGAGTGCGTCTGCTGCGCGGCTTCACGCACGACGTCAAAAACCCGCTCGGCGCGGCCGACGCGTATCTCGGCTTAATGGAGGAAGGCGTGCTCGGCGCCATTCCGGCGAAGCAGCAGGAAACGCTCAATGCCGTGCGTCGCTCGATCAACCACGCGCTCGAGCTGATTCGAAAGCTGCTCGACCTCGCGCGCGCCGAAGCAGGCCAGCTCGAAGTGAACGCCGAGTCGACGGACCTGATCGCGGTCGTTCTCGAAGTGACCGAATCGTTTCGCCCTCAAGCTGAGGCGAAGAAGTTGGCGCTTGCGATCGAGCTGCCGCCGAAGGCCCCGCCGTTGCGCACCGACGCCGCTCGGCTGCGTCAGATCGTGGGCAACCTCGTGTCCAATGCGGTGAAGTACACGCCGGACGGAGGTCACGTGCGCGTGCACGTGCACGTCGAGCCCGGGCCGACCGGCGCACCCGATCATGCGGACATCGTCGTCGCCGACGACGGGCCCGGCATCGCACCCGACAAGCTGCCGCTCCTGTTCCTCGAGTTCACGCGCTTCGATGCGGGCACCGAAGGCACGGGCATCGGACTCGCGATCAGCCAGAAGATCGCCCAGGCACTCGGCGGCGAGATCAGCGTCGAAAACCACCCGAACGAAGGCTGCGCGTTCACCCTCCGCCTGCCGATCGCCTTCCACAAGAAGGAAGCACCCAAAGCCGCGGCGTAGATCGCCGTTTCTACCTAAGCCGCTGGACGCGCGGTTGGCTCGCCGTCATCACGAGCGAAGCTCGCGATGTCAGGCGCCGGGACCTCTTCGGCACTTGTTGTGCTTTATCGTTCATTGGAGAGCTGATGAATCCGATGAAACGCATTGCCGCTTTGGTCTCCGTCGTCGCACTGGCTGCGACGACGAGCTGTATGCTGGCCGGAGCTACGCCGGGTCATGTCGGCCCGCCGCCGGCTTTCCTCGGCGGACAAAGCGTGACCTTCGCGAGCACATCCGGCAGCAACATTCACGGATGGTATGCGCCGGGGAGAATTGGCGGCGGCGCGGTGCTTTTGCTGCACGGCGTCGGCGAGAACCGGACGAGCATGCTCGGCCGCGCCCGATTCCTTCATGACGCCGGCTTCACGGTGCTCGCGCCCGACTTCCAGGCGCACGGCGAGTCGCCCGGCGAGCATACGACGTTCGGCGCGCTCGAGAGTCTCGATGCCGCGGCTGCGCTCGCCTTTCTTCGCGCCAAGGACCCGCACGAGCGCGTGGGTGTGATCGGTGTATCGATGGGCGGAGCGGCCGCGTTGCTCGGCCCAGGGCCGCTCGACGCGAACGCGTTCGTGCTCGAATCGGTCTACCCGACGATTCGGCAAGCGACCAGCGATCGACTGGGCACGTGGTTCGGACCGTTCGGCGGATTGGGACGTACGCTGACGCCCGCGGTGATCCATCTCGTCGGCAAGAACATCGGTGTCACCGAATCCGAGCTGCAACCGATCGAGAACATCTCACGTCTTCACGCGCCGCTGCTTCTCCTGACCGGGACCGCCGATCCCTATACGCCGGTCGCCGAAGCGGAGTCACTCTATGCGCATGCGCCGAGCCCGAAGAGCTATTGGGCGGTGCCCGGCGCTGGACATGAAGACCTGCACGCGTTCGACCCGGACGAATACGAGCGGCGCGTCGGCGGCTTTCTCGAACGTCAGTTGCGAACCGGCGCGGATTCGATTCGCTGACGTTATCGCCGGATCAGTTCTGCAGGATCCGCGAACCCCTCAACACCAGATCGCTGCTCGCGCGCACGCCGATCTTGCTTCCCGCGATCTCGACTTCACCGGACTGCCGCATCGTAAACGTGGCTGATCCACTCATCAGCGTCGTCATGCCGCCGGCGGTGATCGTCAGACTGTGCGCCGTGCTCACGGAGAGGCCACGCCCGCAGCTCACCGAGAGATCGGTTCCGACCGAGATCGCCAGCGCGGATCCAGCCTGAATGCGAAGCCCTCCGGGCGCGACGATCGAGACGTTGCCCCCGGACTGTGTGATGATCGCCTCGAGCGCGGCGAGACGTCGTTCCAGATTGCTCACACGATTGGCGACCGGGTCGGCGACGAGCGACGGCGTCTGTGGGGGGGACATGATGGGCATGGATCGGAACCAAGGTTCGGGGTAGGCTTGCGCGATCGGGCGATCGGCGAGCGCGGAGCTCCGCCTCTTCTACTATCGCTTTTTTCCGGTCGCACATGCCATCCCTCGCTCTGCTAGGTCTCCCGGAGAGCGACGATCGGATCGATCCTCGACGCGCGGCGCGCCGGGAAATAGCCGCTCGCCATCGCCACGCCGGCAAGCACCACCACCATCGCCACATACGTCGTTGGATCAGCCGCCGTTACGCCGAAGAGAAACCCGCTCAGGGCGCGTCCCGCCGCCCACGCCGCGACCGTACCGATGACGATTCCTGCGACGGCGAGCTCCATGGTCTCGAGAATCACGCGCCGCTGCACCTGCGCCGACGATGCGCCGAGCGCGATGCGCACACCGATCTCCTGCGTGCGATGCGTAACGGTATACGAGATCACGGCGTAAATGCCGAGCAGCGCCAGACACACGGCAAACAGCGAGAACCCCCCGAGCAGCAGCGTGAAGAACCGCCGCGGCGAAACCGATCGATCGACCATGTCCTGCAGCGTGACGACTTCATTCGTCGCGAGATGCGGCGCGATGGGCTCCATCGTAGTGCGCAGTGTTCGCGCGAGCGCCGTCGGGTCGACTTTGGTTCGCACGATGAGCGTCAAGGACATGTAGTCGTTCGACTGCAACGGCAGGTAAGCTTCGATTCCCGCCCCTTCTTCGAGCGAAAGATGCCGAACGTCGCGGACGATGCCGACGACGCGTCGATCCACGCCGCCGATTCGCGCCAGTTTGCCGAGAGCGCTTCTCCCTGGCCACAACGTAGTCGCGGCGGTCTCGTTGATGACCGCCACCGGATCTTTGGCCACGACGTCCTGCGGCGTGAGATCACGGCCCGCGATGAGGGTCATGCCCATCGCATCGACGAAGCCGTCCGTCGCCATGCGAACGAAGACCGCTCGCGAACGACCCTTCACATACTCCTCGCCTCCGACAGAAATCCCCCAGCTGCGATTGGTGCTGAGCGGGAGGCCATCGGCAATCGTTGCGGCGGAGACGCCCGGCAGCGCGCGCGTGAGCCGCAGCGCCTCGTTCATGAAGCTGAACAACTGCGACGCCGAGTCGACGGTGCCCGCATCCGGATCGATGCGCAGCGCGATCGAGCGCTCCGGCCGGAAGCCGAGGTCGACGTCGAGCACCTTGAGGAAGCTTCGAACGAGCAATCCCGTGCTCACCACGAGCACACACGCCAGCGCGACCTCCGAGACGACGAGCGACCGGCGAATCCAGTTGCCGCGCTTCCCTTCGGTCGCCGAGCGTCCCGAGCCCTTGAGCGACTCGTGCACGCGCGACTCGGACATGTGGAGCGCGGGCACGAGACCAAACGCGATGCCCGAGGTCAACGCCAGCGCGATCGTGAAGGCAACCGCGCGCACGTCGAGCTCGACGCTCGCGAGCAGCGGCAGATTCACCGCGTCCATATGCGCGATCGCGCGCGTCGCGACCCACGCGAGAATCAATCCGAACAACGCGCCGCACGCCGACAGCGCGATGCTCTCCGTCAACATCTGGCGAAGTAAACGGCCACGGCCTGCGCCGAGCGCCGCGCGCACGGCCATCTCGCGTTGTCGCGTCGTCGCGCGTGCGAGAAGCAGGTTCGAGAGATTCGCGCACACGATCAGCATCACGACGAAGACCGCCGCACCGAGCACCAGGACGCCGGAGCGCAGTCGTCCACTCACGTGGTCACGCAGCAGCGAGATCGTCGGCGAAAAGGTGTTGGTGTTCGGATTCTCGTTCTTGATCCTGGGCACGAGCGTCTTCAACTCGGCGTTGGCACTCTCGACCGTCGCGCCGGGGCGCAGGCGTCCGACGATCGAGAGCGTGTTACCGTAGCGGTTCGTTTGCTCGGTCGTCGGAAAGGGCTGATACAGATCGATGCGCGACCCCGGCGCGAAGATCGAGCCGAAATCGAACGACGCCGGAAGGACGGCGATGATCGTGTTCAACTTGCCATTCAACCGCACTGTCCGTCCGATCACGCCTGGGTCGGACGAGAACTGCCGCCGCCACAGCGCGTAGCTGAGCATGACGACGGTCGTGTTGACGTCGAGACTCTCCTCATGCGAGAACTGGCGTCCCAGCATCGGATGCACGCCGAGCATCGGGAAGAAGTTCTCCGTCACCGGAACGGCACTGAGGCGGATGGCGTCGTTCCCGGTGCTGAGGCTCACGTCGCCGATTCCATAGAACGGCATGTACGCCGCGATCTCCGAGAACGAGCGATTCTCGCGCGCGAACGACAGATACGGATTGACCTGCGCCGTCTGCGTCGACAAGCCGGGCGACGTTCCATTCTGAATCCACGCCAACCGATCGGGCGTCGTGAACGGCAACGGCCGGAAGAGCAGCGCGCTCGCGACGCTGAACACGGTCGCACTCGCGCCGATGCCGAGCGCGATGATCGCGACGGCGAACGCGGTGAACCCGGTGTCGCGCCGCAACGTCCGGAACGCGTAGCCGAGATCCTGCCCGAGATCGCCGATCATTCCTCGCGTGCGCATGCGTCTCTCCCGATAGGTTGCCGAATTGTGAAGGGCCGCCGCCGCGTCGTCGACCGACGCGCCGAGACGGTGGAGTGCCTCGCGGCGCGCATCGTCGTACGACAGACCATGCGCGACGAGATCATCGATACGCTCGGCGAGAAAGGCGCGGAGCTCTTCGTTCGCGTCAGCTTCCACTTGAGCCTGCGTGCGAAGCGGAAGACGAAAGAGCCGGCGGACGCCGTTGCGGAGAAAGCCCACTGGATTACTCTCGAGCGGACCGCGCGGTCAGGACGGCACTCATCGCGTCGAACTGGTCGAGCAGGGCCGCCGATTCCGTACGCAACTCGGCACGTCCGGCGGCGGTGAGCTTGTAGTAGCGCGCGCGGCGGTCGTTTTTCGTGACGCCCCAGTCGGCCACGAGCAGGTCGCGGGCTTCGAGCCGGTGGAGCGCCTGGAGCAGCGCGGCGTCGGTGATTCCCAAACGTCCGCCCGACCGGCCCTCGAGCCAACTCACGATCTCGAACCCATGCATCGGCCCCCACGACAGCGTCTTGAGCACGAGGACGTCGAGGGTCCCTTTGAGCAGCGCCACGAACGACTCCGGGGCAAGTGTCTTTCCCTAAGACACTTGCCCCGGCGAAAAGGTTCGGACGCGTGGCGCCGTCATCCTGAGCGAGGCTCAGGATGACGCTTTACTTCGAGAGTAACACCTTCTGGGAGCTGAGGTTACCGTCGGCGCCCTTCGTCGCGACGACCACCACCTGATCGCCGGCCGCGAGCTTCTTGTCGATCGGCTTGATCTCGGTGATCGGCGTTTTCGGCGGCACCGTCGCCGTCGTCGTCCCACCCGGGAAGCTCACGACCAGCGTCGTCCCGTTCGTGCTCGCCACCGCGCCGTTCGACATTTTGGAGCCGGCTGCGCCGTTCGTCATCTTCGAGTCGGAGACCGCGCCGTTCGTCATCCGGCTACCTGCGCTGCCCGAGCCATTCGCCGGCGGGTTCCTTTCCAGCACAGTGGGATCCGAAGCTTGGAATTCACGTGACTTGAAGTCGCGGC
>JADMIO011116444.1_pt1 | contig 68904 bp, 54 predicted proteins | sample 8958161 | NCBI WGS metagenome assembly JADMIO01 (sample SAMN16585339, study PRJNA669376) | soil metagenome | isolation source: Crop rotation soil | place: USA: Cullars Rotation, Alabama | collected 2011 | reverse complement strand
CGGCGCCACCGTCGCCGCCATTATCGAGGACATCGAGGGCCGGCATCCCGGCTTGAAGGAGCGCATCTGCGACGACGCCGGCAAAGTGCGCCGCTTCGTCAACCTCTACGTGAACGGGGAGGACATTCGCTTCCTCTCGAGCCTCGAGACCCCGGTGAAGGAAGGCGACGAGATCTCGATCGTCCCTGCCATCGCCGGCGGCATGGAAGCCTAGCCGAGGCTCCATGTCGTCCGGCGCCACAGCGACCGGCGGCACCGAGCACACCTCGACGCCCGTGCGGACGCCGAGCGTCCTCGACCTCGTCGGCAACACGCCGCTCGTACGCATCCGGGTGCTCGCCCGCGATCTGCCGCCCGACGTGCGCGTGTACGCCAAGCTCGAGGGCTTCAACCCCGGCGGCTCGGTCAAGGATCGTCCGGCCCTCAACATGGTGCGGGACGGATTGAAGAAGGGCCTGCTCCGTCCCGGCAAGACGATCCTCGACTCCACCTCCGGCAACACCGGCATCGCGCTCGCGATGATCGGCGCCGCGCTCGGCTATCCCGTCGATCTCGTCATGCCCGACAACGTGAGCATCGAGCGCAAGAAGATCATCTGGGCCTACGGTGCCAACATCATCTTCTCGAGCGGGCTCGAAGGCTCCGACGGCGCGATTCGCCTCTGTCGCGACGTCTTGAAGAAAGACCCGGAGAAGTACTTCAAGCCCGATCAGTACTTCAACGAGGCGAACCCGGAAGCGCACTATCTGACGACCGGCCCCGAGATCTGGCGCCAGACCGACGGGCAGGTCACGCACTTCGTGACGGGACTCGGGACCGGCGGCACCATCATGGGCACCGGGCGCGCGCTCAAAGAGCGCAATCGAGCGATCCAGGTGATCGGCGTCGAGCCCGACGACTCGTTCCACGGCCTCGAGGGACTCAAGCACATGGCGTCGTCGATCGTGCCCGGCATCTACCACGAGAACGAGCTCGACGAGAAACTTCCGATCGGCACCGAGGACGCGTACGACATGGTCTACAAGCTCGGCACCGACGAAGGCATCGTGGTCGGGCAGTCGTCGGGCGCGAACCTCGTCGGCGCACTGCAGGTCGCACGCCGGCTCGAGCGCGGCGTCGTGGTGACGATCTTCTGCGACTTTGGCGTCCGCTATCTCAGCACCAACCTGTGGGCGCATCGGTAGAGGAACGAGACGCCGCGCCTCACTGACGAGCAGATCGAGCGCTACAGCCGCCAGCTCATTCTCCAGGAGATCGGGCCGCGCGGGCAGGAGCGTCTCGCCGCGTCGCGCGTCGCGGTCGTCGGCACCGGGGTAGCCGCCGAGCGTGTGGTCGCCTACCTGGCGTCCGCGGGCGTCGGGTGGATCGCCGCCGATCCGGTGATGCACCGCGCGGTCGATCCCGCGGCGCTCGATACGCACCTGGTACCACTCGCCGACGCGACGTCCGCGCTCGCCGCGGCCATCGTGACGGCCACCTCCGTGACGGCAGCGACCGCGAGCGTCGTCACCTGGAGGCCGTGGGCCGACGCGACGCTCTGGATCGCCGACGGGCTCGCCGGCGCGCTCCCCCCATGTCCGCGCTGCGCCGGCGAGGCGACCACGCGCGCGGCGATCTCGGCCGATCTCGAGGCGCTCCGCGACGCGCTCCTCGGCTCGGTGATCGCGACTGAAACCGTGAAAATACTGCTCGCGATCGGCACGCCGCTCGCCGGCCACGTGCTCGCCTACGACCCAATCGACGCGACCGTCACACGCGCCGCGTCCGCCTCGCGACCCGACTGCGGCTGCGCCCGCGCCTGAGCGCGCACCAGGAATCCGTCAAACTTCGGATGCAGTGGCGTCCGGTGGTCGTGGGGTAGGCGATGGCGTTCCGCGGCCGACAGACGACGACGGGTCCTGCGCGTCGCCGTTTCGCAAAGCCGCGTTGACGCGCTCGTCTCACGGCCGCTCCACGCCATCGCCCACCCCACGAGCGATGGCCGCAGCCCAATGTGAAAAAGAAAGAGGCCAACGAGAACCTGCTCCGCGAGCACGCCCGGCAACGCCTTGGTTTTTTCGCATCGCGTAGCGGCGGTTGCCGGGGGCGTGGGGAGCACCTCTCGGCGGCCATCAGACGAGCGCGTCAACGCGGCTCTCCGAAACGGCGACGCGCAAAACCCGTCGTCGTCTGTCGGCCGCCGAGAGGTGGTCCCCACGCCCCGTTGCAGCGACGCGCGCGCGTCTTCGAGATCGGTCCACTCGCGGGCGACCCTCCGCGGCGCGCGTTTCCCGACGGCCGCGGTCGCAGGATGTGAGACCGCCCCGTCGTGGGTGAGCCTCCTGTGGCGAAACCCGCGCGGATCTGTTGAAACCGCGTGATGCAACGGTCGATCTTCATCACCGGTGCCGCATCGGGCATCGGCCGCGCCACCGCCGAGCTCTTCGTCGCGCGCGATTGGCTCGTCGGGCTGGTCGACTTCGACGACGAGGGCCTCCGGCGCGTCGCCGAGGCGCTCGGCAGAAGCCGCGTCTGGCTCGCCGATCTCGACGTCACCGACTACGCGGCGTACGAGCAGACGCTCGCCGCGTTCGGCGAGAAGGCCAGCGGCCGGCTCGACGTGCTCTTCAATTGCGCCGGCGTGCTCCGGCAGTCCACGTTCGAAAGCCTGTCCCGCACGGACGAGCGCACGATCCTCGAGGTCAACGTGCTCGGCGTGACCAACGGGATCCACGCCGCCTTGCCGCTCTTGAAGAACACGCCCGGCGCGCACGTCGTGACCATGTCGTCCTCCGCCGCGATCTACGGCGTACCCGAGGAGGCCATGTACTCCGCTTCGAAATTCGCCGTGCGAGCGCTCACGGAGGCGCTCAGCATCGAATTCGAGCCGTACGGGATCACGGTTTGTGACATCATGCCTCCCATCGTGCACACGCCGATGGTCGCCAATCAGGCCTACGCCGCCGCCGTCTACAAGAACCTGAAAAGTCGCGGCATGACCGCCGAGCAGGTCGCCCACGTGGTGTGGCAAGCCGCCCACGGCACGAAGCTCCACTGGCTGCCGTCGCCCGAGGTCCAGCGCTTCGCGCGCGCGCACCGCGTCTCGACGCGGCTCGCTCGTTCGGTCATGAAGCGCATGGCGTCGCATCAATAGCGACATGGCGTCGCGCCAATAGACACGAGGAGGGTTTGACCATGGTCGCCCCCGCCCCCACCGCCTTCGACCCCAGCATCGGTACCCCCATCACCACCTTCGACGGCGCGCGCGCCGCCGCCGCACCGGCCGAACGCCTGCGCGAGCTCCGCCGCCGCGCCGCCCGCTTCCGCGACGAGATCCAGACGTCCGGCCGCGTCCGCTACTACCGCTCGTTCGGGCTCGTGCGCGCCCCCTACCCGACCCGCTATGCGTTCTCGAGCGTCTACGCGATGTCGAGCCTGCTCACGCCACTGATCCACATCCTGAACCGTCTCTTCGTGCCGCAGTACGACACGCCCGCCGGCGTGAAGACGCTGCTCTTCTCGCCGACCGACGTCGAGCGGAACCGCGAGACGCCGTTCTTCAAGCGCCTCGCCGATTATACGAGCATGCTCGGCGAGCTCGGCCAGCGCGCATTCGCGCCGGTGCTCGGCGACGTGCAGACGTTTCTCGCCTCGACCGGCATCCTCCCGGAGCAGGTCGACTACATTTCGTACGACCACCTGCATACGCAGGACCTGCGCCGCTGGCTCGGAAGCGGCGACGAGCCCGGCTACTTCCCGAACGCGAAGCTGCTCGTGATGCGTCAGGAATGGGAGTCAGCCCTGGCGCTCTTACCGCCGCAACGGGACTGGTACTGCCCGAACGGCCTCGCGGGCGTCGACCCGAGGAAAGTGATCCTGCTCGACGGCGACGTCCGGCTCGGCGACGGCGTCGCGCTCGTCCGCACGCCGGGACACACCGAAGGCAACCACTCGCTGGTGGCGTCGACGTCGGCGGGCGTGCTGGTCTCGAGCGAGAACGGCGTCGGCCCGGACGCCTACGCGCCGCAGAAGTCGGGGATCGCCGCCGTCCGCGAGTACGCGGTCGCAACCGGCATGGAAGTGATCCTGAACGGCAACACGCTCGAAGGCGGGCTCGACCAGTATCTCTCCATGATTCTCGAGAAGGAGATCGCCGGCCCGGCGCCGTCGAATCCCGACTTTCCGAACGTCGTCGCGTCATCCGAGTTCACGAGCTATCTGCTCTTCCCCGGCATGAGCCCGACTTTCGGCTTCGGGGACCTCACGCTCGGCACGCCCGTGACTACCGCGCGCTGACGGGTCTGCCTGCCCTCAAAACCGGCAGGCCTGGGTACAAAGGAAGCACCCACGGCACGCCGGCGTCGCGCCACCCCGCTGCCACGCGGGCTTGCGCGACCATCCCCCCGGGCACGTAGCTTGCTCCCTCTGGCGAGCGATGCGGCCCGCGCTTATCTCCGCCATTTGCTTTTCAGGCGTCACCCTCGGTTTCGCCGTGGACTCGTGCACGGGCGCCACGGCGCGGTGGACCCCGCGCTCGGCGCCCCACCCCGTCGCACCACATTTCGCGCCACTACCCTCAGGAGGAGACTCTCGATGAACACTGGATGGAATCGCCTTACGTTGCGCGGCGCTGCGATCGGCGCAGCCGCCATGACACTACTTCCGACCGCCGTCGCCTTCGCCGAGGAAGCCGCCGAGGCTGCGGCCGCGGCACCCGTCATCGACAGCGGCGACACCGCGTGGGTGCTCACCGCTTCCGCCCTCGTGTTGATGATGACGCTGCCCGGGCTCGCGCTCTTCTACGGCGGTCTGGTGCGCGCCAAGAACGTCCTCAACATCCTCATGCAGTGCATGCTGTCCGCCGGCATCATCGGCGTCCTCTGGATCCTCGTCGGCTACAGTCTCGCCTTCGGCACCGGCAACGCCCTCATCGGCGACCTCTCGAAGATGGGCCTCGCGGGCGTGACGCTCGATTCCGTGACGGCCAACTTCGCGACCCCGCCGCGCAACATCCCCGAGTACATCTTCATCATGTTCCAGGGCATGTTTGCGATCATCACTCCGGCGTTGATCCTGGGTGCGGTCGCCGAGCGCATGAAGTTCAGCGCCTGGTGCGCCTTCATCACCGTGTGGTTCCTGGCCGTCTACTGCCCGATCGCCCACATGGTGTGGGGCTCGGAAGGTTGGATCTTCAAGATGGGCGCCATCGATTTCGCGGGTGGTCTCGTCGTTCACATGTCGAGCGGCTTCTCGGCGCTCGTGCTCGCAATCATGCTCGGCAAGCGCCGCGGCCTCGGCAAGGAGCCGATGCCGCCGCACAGCCTGCCGCTCTGCCTGATCGGCGCGGGATTGCTGTGGACCGGCTGGTTCGGTTTCAATGCCGGCAGTGCGCTCTCGGCGAGCCCGCTCGCAGCTCTCGCCTTCCTGAACACCAGCACGGCGGCCTCGGCGGCGGTCGTCGCGTGGGCGCTCATCGAGGTCATGCACCGCGGCAAGGCAACCGCGCTCGGCGGCGCGACCTCTGCGGTCGCCGGTCTCGTGGCGATCACGCCCGCCTGCGGCAACGTCACCCCGTTCGGCGCGATAGCGATCGGCATCGGTGTCTCGATCATCTCGTACCTCGCCTGCACGTTCCTGAAGCCCGCCCTCGACTACGACGACTCGCTCGACGTGTTCGGCGTGCACGCGCTCGGCGGCACGTGGGGCGCGCTCGCCTCCGGCATCTTCGCGGCGACGCTCGGCTCGGGCGTCGAGAGCAACGCGGCACAGATCATGGTGCAGCTGAAGGGCATCGCCTTCGTGATCGTGTTCGCGCCGCTCGCGACCGTCGCCATCGTCCTCGCGCTCAAGATGGTGTTCGGATCCCTCCGCGCCACGGACGAGGACGAGATCATGGGCCTCGACCTGGCCGAGCACAGCGAAAGCGCCTACGGCTTCGCGGGCGGCTCCGTCGTCACTCCCGAGCTCGCGGGCGCCGTCGGCCACGGCGCGATCAGCATGGCGCACGCCGCACACGAGCGGGTCGCCTAGTCTCTCACCTCTCCTCCTGAAGCAGGGCCCGGCGGCACATGGTGTCGCCGGGCCCTTTGCGTTTCAGGCGGGCTCGTCGGGACGCATTCGGTGCGACGGCCGACCACCTTGACCCGACAGTGAGCAGCGCATACCACCGCCGGAAATCCCACTGCCTCGGAGGCCCAGCAATGCTGAAGCTCTACCACGCGCAGCTCACCCGCTCGATTCGGATCATCTGGTTGTTGGAGGAGCTCGGCATTCCGTACGAGCTCGCGACCGTGGCCTTCAAGCCGCCGCGGCACTCGTTCGAGCAAGATACCCCGACCGGCAAATTCCCCGCGCTCGACGACGACGGCGTCGTGCTCTTCGAGTCGGGCGCCATCCTCGAATACGTGATCGAGAAGTACGGCAAGGGCCGGCTCGCGCCCGCGATCGGCAGCCCCGATCGCGGCCCGTACCTCCAGTGGCTGCACTTCGCGGAGGCGACCGCGTTTCCGCCGATCGGCGACATCGCGCGCCACTCGATGTTCCTCCCCGAGGCCGAGCGGATCCCGCAGGTCGCGGCCGACGGAAGGGTCCGCGCCAAGAACGCGCTCGACGTCCTCGAGCGCGGCCTCAAAGGCAAGGACTACATCGTCGGCAAGGAGCTCACCGGCGCCGACATCATGATGGGCTATTTCCTGATGGCGGCCCGCATGCTCGGCTGCGTCGGCGCCGAGCACCCGAACGTCGCGGCGTACTGGGAGCGCCTCGCGGCGCGCCCCGGGTTCCAGAAGGCGCTGAGCGCATAGCGGAGGCTGCCATGCTCGTCGTCCACCATCTGAACGATTCGCGCTCGCAACGGATCCTCTGGCTCCTCGAGGAGCTCGAGGTGCCCTACGAGATCAAGGCGTATGCGCGCAACGCGACGACACGTCTCGCACCGCCGGAGCTCAAAGCCGTCCACCCGCTCGGCAAGTCGCCGGTGATCACCGACGGCAAACGGACCATCGCCGAGTCGGGGGCGATCGTCGACTACGTCGTCCGGCGGCACGGCAAGGGCAAGGGGCAGCCCGATCCGGCGTCGCCGCTCTACGACGAGTACGTGCACTGGCTGCACTACGCCGAGGGCTCGGCGACGCTGCCGCTGATGTTGCTGCTGTACGTCACCTGGCTCGCCGGCGGCGACGTGCCCGCGCCCCTCAAGCAGCGCATCGACGACGAGCTCGCCAATCACCTCGGCTACCTCGAACGATCGCTCGCGGGGCGCGAGTTCATCTGCGGCACGTCGTTCACGGGTGCCGACGTGCAGATCACGTTCGTCGCCGAGATGGCGAAGCTCCTCGGGCAGCTCGCCGAGCGGCCGAACCTGACCGCCTACGTCGCGCGCATGCACGCGCGGCCGGCGTACCGGCGCGCGATCGAGCGCGGCGGCCCGTCGATGCTCGACGGCTGACCGCTACTCGACCGCCATCGTGAAGTACGACGATGACGAGGCGTCGACATCGTCGAAGACCCACACCAGCGTGACGACCAGGTAGAGTAACATCGCGGCGGCGACGCACGCGACCGCCATCATGAAACCGTTGCTCTCGACGCTGGTCCGGCGCGCGGTTGGAGAGAGGTGTCGGGGCATCGCGCTGGCTTCTCCGTAGGATCGCGGGCGGTGATCCAAGCCGCACCTGCGACTTCGGGTAGGAGAGCAACGTCGATGCCACGTGCGACCTTCCCTCCCGGCGCTCGCCACGCCGCCGCGACACGACCATCACTGCCGCCGCAAAGAGCAGCGCTGAGCAATGCACCAGCACGCGCCACGGATCGCATACGACGATCGCCGTCATCGCCGCAGACGATACGGCCAAACGATACGGCGCAGATCAGGCCGCTAGCGTCGGACGCCGTTCGCGCCACGGCATGGCGTCTTCCAGCGCGGCGGCGACCCGCAGCAGCAGATCCTCGCGCCCATGGGTCGCGACCAGCTGGACGCCGATCGGCAGTCCCGCGTCGTTCCAGTGCAGCGGCAACGAGATCCCCGGCTGCCCCGTCAAGTTGAACGGCAGCGTCCAGCACGCGATCTGCGAGGCGCGCATCCCGACCGCGAGCGCATTTTCGGGCGTCGGCACGAGCTCGCCGAGGCGCGGCGGCGGCTCGGAGATGGTCGGGGTGAGCAGAAGATCGAAACCGGCGTGCCATTCGGCGATGCGACGCGTGAACTCGTAGAGCCAGTCGACCGTCGCGTGATACTGCGGCGCGCTGGTCGCGTCGCCGAGCGTCTTCAGCGTCCAGTTGACGGCATCGACGTCGCCCTCGGTGAACGGTCCACCCGTGAGCTCGGCGATGAGATCGAGCGTGCGCGCGATGTGGGTCGAGTACATCACGGTGAAATGGTGCCCGAGCAACGGATCGTCGAGCGCGTCGGGATGCGCCTCCTCGACGTGATGCCCGAGCGCGGCGAGGGTTTTCGCTGCCGCCTGCGCCGCGGTGACGCAGTCGTCGTGGGGGCGGAAGGACGCGCCCGGCGCGGCCGTCATGAGCCCGATGCGGAGCGAGCCGGTCGGCGCACCGACCTCCGCGACATACGGCCGCACCGGCGGCGGCGCGACGAAGGTATCGCCGGGCATCGCCCCTTGGATCAAATCGAGAATGGCCGCCGTGTCGCGGACGCTCCGCGTGACGACGCCGTCCGACACCATGCCGCCGACCGGGGCACCGGCCGTCGGGCCGAACGAGGTGCGGCCACGCGTCGGCTTCAGGCCGACCAATCCACACTCGCTCGCGGGAATGCGGATCGATCCGCCACCGTCGTTCGCGTGCGCCGCGGGCACGAGCCCGGCCGCGACCGCACACGAGGACCCACCGCTCGACCCGCCCGTCGAGTGCTCCAGGTTCCACGGATTGCGACACGGACCGTACGCGGCCGACTCCGTCTGACAGAGCGTACCGAGCTCCGGGACGTTGGTGCGGCCGAGGATCACGAATCCCGCCGCCTGGATCTTCTGGGTGAAGTAGCTGTCGAACGGGAACTGCACCCCGAGCTCCTTCAGGCGCCGGAGACCCATGTGGTACGGCTCGCCTGCCTGCATTCCGAGGATGTCCTTCAAGAGGAACGGCACGCCGCGGAAGGGTCCATCGGCTGGGGCGGCCGCCTCGGCGCGGGCCTTGTCGAAGCGCGGGTGGATGATGGCGTTCAGCCTGGGATTGAGCCTCTCGATGCGAGCGATCGTGGCGTCGACCAGCTCCACGGGGGAAACATCGCCTTTACGGACGAGCTCGGCTTGGGCGGTGGCATCGAAGCGCGTGAGGTCGATCATCGGGCGACCCTACGCCGGTCTCCGTCCGTCGTCGACAGTCGGGGCCGATTTTTCCCCGGTCAGACGAGCTCGGCCAGTACTTCGTCGGCGGCACGCTCACCGGAGCGCACCGCGCCGTCCATGTAGCCGTTCCAATACGTCGAGGTCTCGGTGCCGGCCCAATGGATGCATCCGACCGGCTCGCGCAGCACGTCCCCGAAGTCGGTGAGCGTACCCGGGCCGAGCACGGCGACCGGACAGCCGCGATTCCACGCTTCGGCCGACCAATTGATCTCGACGACGTCACGCGGCGTGAGCGCCTCGTTGCTGCCGAAGAGGCTCGCGAACTGCTGCAACACGGCCGTGCGCCGCTCGGCCGCGGGCCGATCGCCCCAGATGCGCGCCTCGTGCCCGCCGATGAACCCCATCATGACCCCGAAGCTGCCGTCCGCGGGCGAGGTGTCGAACGTCGCCTTCACCGGTCCGACCTCGCTCACCGCCTGCCCGTTCAGACCCGCGTCGCGCCAGAAGGGCCGGTCGTAGATCGCCTCGAACTTCATGAGCGTGCCTTGTGGCATGCGCTGCGTCAGCTGATCGCGCCGCGCCGGCACGACGGGATCGTAGACGATGCGACCGGCAAGCGCCGGCGGGATGGCGACGATCACGCGCTGGCACTTCACCTTGAAGCGGTCGGCGTAGACGACGGCACCGCCCGCGCTCTGCACGATCCGCGTCACGGGCTTTCCGAGAAGGATGCGGCCGTCGAGCCCGGCTGCGACCCGCAGCGCGATCTCCTGCGCGCCGCCGACGAAACGCTGCTCTTGCGCACCGCCGCCGGTATTGAAGTTGCGTTCGAAGGTGCCGACGTTCTGTTCGTTCCCCGACGCCGCGATGTAGAAGAGCGTGTAGAGCAGCGAGAGCTCGCGCGGCTCCCCGCCGAAGATCGCCTCGGTTGCGGCCGATACGACGGCCAAGAACTCCGCGTTGCCGGTCGTGTTGGCGCGGAGCCAGGCGTCGAGCGTCTGCCGGTCGTACTCGTCGGCATTGGCCACGGTCCAGGGTGCATCGACCGGAACGCTCGCCGCCATCTGATCGAGCAGCGCCACGGAAAGGACGATGTCGGGCGCGACGATCGGATCGATTGGGGCCGAGCCGAGCGGCGAGTCGTTCGGATACGTCGAGCGCCGACCGTTGGCGCCCATGAAGACGTTGTTCCCGAGGTTGTAGGTCGGGTACGTCCCGACGCCGACGGCCTGGGCGAGCGCTTGGATGCGGTCCTGGGTCGGCCCGGTGAACATGCCGCCGAGCTCGGTGTAGCCGCCGCCGGAGAGGGGGTGCGTGAGCACGCGTCCGCCGACGCGGTCACGCGCCTCGAGCACGAGAACGGAGCGTCCGGTCGCGGCGATGGCGCGCGCCGCCGTGAGACCGGCGAGCCCCGCGCCGACGACGACGACGTCGGCATGATGCTTGTTGAAGGCTTCGGCCTTGCCCGGCAGCGCGGCGAGCGCCGCGCTCGCGGCGGCACCGCCGAGGAACGTTCGGCGACTGATGGCGGGAATTTTCATGCGGTCGGTTCTGGCGCGGAGGCTCCGCGTCGCCAATCCCTTCGAGCGGGCGCATCGCGGTCGAAAAGGGGTGAAAGCCGAAACAGCGAAACGGCACTCAGCGGCGGGGAACGGCCCGACGCGGCCCAGCGGATCGGGGTGGCGCGACGCGCAGCGCGCGGTCGAAGAACGCGAGTGCCACGTCGACGACCTGCGCGTGCACCGCGGCGCGGTCGACCGCGGCGTTCCGATCGACGCACACCTGCGCCGCGACGAGACGCCCCGGCAGCGTGCACGTCGGCATGAACACGAAGTGGTCCGCGCCGGGCACCTCCACGAGGCGCGCGCGCGGGATGAAGCGCCTGTAGCGAGCGGCGTTGATGTCGAACGGCACGATCGCGTCCGTCGGTGAGGCGACGATCGTGACCGGCACCGTGATGGCGCGGAGACTCGCCGGAATGGCCGCCGGTCCGAGGACGGGAGCGAGCGCGAGCACCGCCCGGATGCGGCGGTCGCGGCGCGACGTTCCGGCTTCCGCGAGATCGGCGATGCGATCCGGTCGCAGGTCGACGAAGAGCTTGCAGTCGGGCCCGGGTTGGCGCGCCGAGCAATAGGTCAGGTAAGCGCTCGGGTGGAGCCGCAGGCCGGCGAGCGCCAGGACGGTATAGGCCCCCGACGAGTGGCCCGCCGCCGCGATGCGCCCGCGATCGATGCGCGCGCCGAAGGTCGGGTCCTGCAGCAGCGCGTCGAGGACGAAGCTCACGTCGCGGGCGCGGCGCCAGGCCGCGAAGCGCCCCTCGACGCTCGTGTCGCCGAAACGATCGCCGGGATGATCCATCGCGACCGCGAGGTAGCCGTGCGACGCGAGCGCTTCGGCGAGCCAGGTGAGGTTCGACGCGTCGCCGCCGCTGCCGTGCGAGAGCAGCACGACCGGCCATCGTCGCGGAGTCGCCCGCGGGGCCGCGTTCCACGCCCCGGAGCCCACGAAGATGCCGTCCCACTCGATGTCGTGCTCGACCGTGCCGGCGACGGCGGGATACCAAATCGTCGTCGCGAGCTCACGATCGCGTGCTTCGTCGACGAGCACGCGACTCGCGACGCCGACCGGCGGACGCTGACGGCCGGCCGAGGCGGCAGACGCCGCATCGGTCCCCGCCGGCAGGTGCGGTGCCGGTGCCGAGCCGCGGCCGCAGCCCAACACGAGCGCGGCGGCGAGCGTCACGGCGCTTGCCAACTCTTGTGACCGACCAAGCGCCGACGTTGCCGAGGTTCGCACGGGAGGAGTGCAGCTACGTGAGCTCGTGCCCAGGCGCAAACTCGCGCGTCGTCGATTTTTCTTTGACTCGATGGCGAGGGCAGACGTAGCGTCGAAACGTTCCGAGTGCTCACGACCCCGGCTGCACCGCGGGCGCGCCGAGCATGATGGCGAGGTTTCGCTGCGCCCCCGCGGATTGCGGGTCCAAGCGCAGCGCCTCGCGATACTCCTGCTCGGCGCGCCTGCGGTCGCCAAGACGGAAGTACGCGCTCCCGAGATTGTTGTGCGCGTCGGCGTGCTCGGGGTCGAGGCGGATCGCGGCGAGATAGGCGTCGCGGGCCCGCGGGATCTCGTCGCGACGGAAGTAGAGGTTGCCGAGGTTGCTGTGCGTGGTCGCGAAACTCGGGTCGAGCGCGAGCGCGTCCTCGAGCTCGCGCTCGGCGTCGTCGTTCCGGCCGAGTGCTTGGAGCGCGAGCGCGCGACCGTTGCGCGCGGCGACGTGGTCGCTCCGGAGAACGATCGCACGATCGAAGGCCGCGAGCGCCTCGTCGAAGCGCGCCTCGGCACGCGCGATGTTGCCGAGGTTGTTGAGCGCGTCGGCGATCGCGGGGTCGTCGGGACGGCGCCGGATGACGTCCGCATAGACGGCGCGCGCCTGATCGAGGTCGCCCGCGGTCTGATACGCCTCCGCGAGGTTCACCCGCAGGCGGACGCTGTCCGGTGCGAGCGGCACGAGGCTCTCGTAGAGTGTCCTCCCGTCGCGCCAGTCGAGGTTCCGTCGCATCGTCAGCCCGCCGAAGACGACGACCACGAGCGCGACGGCGAAGAGCACGCGCGAGCGCCGGACGCCGACGGCGAGGTGCTCGACCATCCACCCGGCCGCGAGCGCGAGCCCCATGAGCGGCACGTAGAGCCAGTGCTCCGCCATGAAGGTCGCGAGCGGCACGACGTTCGCAACCGGCAGCAGCGCCACGAGGAACCACGCGGCCCCGAGCGTCACGGGCCAGGCGGAGGTGGCGCGGAGCCACCCGGCGCCCGCGATCAGAAGGCCCAACACGGCAAGTGCAGCGAGCGCCGTCGCGTCGAGCGGGGACGCGACCGCCGTCACCGTCCGCTCCATGTGCAATCCCTGCGGCGCGACCACGAGGCCGAGGTACTGGACGATCACCTCCGCCATCGTGAGCAGGCGAAACCCGAGCGGCACGCTCGCCGTCGCCGCCGGAACCGGGTTCGCTGGGACGCTCAGCGCGCGCAGCGCGAGGTAGGCCGCCACCACCACGGCGTACGGCACGAAAGCGCTGAGCGGTCGCCGCGCGCGTCCCGGCGGCGCGCGGTCGAGCACGAGCAAGAGAAGCGGCAGCACGAGCGACGCCTCGCGCGCGAGAAGCGCCAGGAAGAACGCGACGAGCGACAGCAGCCGGCCACGAGCGTCGCCGCGAAGAAACCCGAGCACCGCGAGCAGCAGAAAAACCGCGGCGAGCGGATCGGAGCGTCCCGACACGTAGGTCACGGCCTCGACGTGCAATGGATGCACGGCGAAGAGCAGCGCCGCGACGAGGGCCGCAAGCGGCGCCGCGAGCACGCGAACGGCCACGAGATAGAGCGCCGCCGCGGCCGCTCCGTGCAGCAGGACGTTGGTCAGGCGGAATCCCGCGGGCGCGAGCCCCCACAGGCGATAGTCGAGCGCGTACGTCAGCGCCTGGAGCGGGCGGTAGTAGCCGCTCGCGACGCCGCCCGGGAAGAGATCGGACACGAGGAGGTGGGGGAGCGCGTCCCAGCGTTTGATCGCCGGATTGCCGACGATGAGCACGCGGTCGTCCCAGAGAAACGCGTTCGGGAGCGCGTTCGCGTAGACGCCGAGCACGGCGGCCACGACGAGGGCTAGGTGCCAGCCGACCGCCGCTACGGCGGCGGGGGCGTGACGATGCCGGGAGCCGTCGCCGCGTGTGGCGTCAGCTCCCGGCATGGGCGTTCACGCCTTGGGAATTATTCCCTGCTTCTCGAGGTAGGCCAGGATCTGCATCGCGCTTGCCTCAACGCTCTGTCCCGCCGTGTTGATGGTGAGCTCGGGCTTCTCGGGCGCCTCGTACGGCGCCGAGATGCCGGTGAACTCCTTGATCTCGCCGGCACGGGCCTTCTTGTAGAGGCCCTTCACGTCGCGCTGCTCGCAGACCTCTACCGGACAGTCGACATGCACCTCGACGAAGTCGCCTGCGGCCATGATGGCGCGCACCTGATCGCGGTCGGCACGGTACGGCGAGATGAACGCGGTGAGCGCCATGACGCCGGCTTCGGTGAAGAGCTTCGCCACCTCGCCGATGCGCCGGATGTTCTCGGTGCGGTCGGCCGGCGAGAAGCCGAGGTTCTTGTTGAGGCCGTGACGGATGTTGTCGCCGTCGAGGATGTAGGCACGGATACCGCGCTCCCACAGTCGCTTCTCGAGATCGACCGCGATGGTCGACTTGCCCGAGCCGGAGAGGCCCGTGAGCCACACGGTGGCGGCCTTGTGGCCGTTGATCTTCTCGCGGTCGGCGCGGGTGACGGTGCCTTGGTGCCAGACGATGTTGGTCGCTTTTTGTTCGGTCATGGGGCCAAGGGTTTAGCGGGGCGGGCCCTGACCGGCAACCCTGATTCCGAGATTTATCGGCCCCCTGCGGGCGCGCGGACGGTGAAGCCAAGGAGCACGGGTGGGCCACCGTCGACCGGCTGGAGCGTGACGGTGTAGTCGCCGGCTGCGAGCCAGCGCGCCGGTATCTGCATCTCGATGGCGCTTGCGCGGTCGGTGACGCGCGCGCCGACCTCGCGCTCCCCTGCGCGGCCGCGCACCCTCACGTCGATCGGCCCGGGTGCGAGATCGGCGGGCGGATCGATGCGGAGGAGAACGCCGGACTCGACGTCGACGGCCGAAACGGTGGTAGGCGTGTTCCGTCGAAGAACCACCACGGGCGGTGCACGGTCGTCCCGCGCGGGCGCCCCGGGAACGCGGGCGCCGCCGAGGAGATTCGCGAAATGCTCGTCGTCCTCCTCGCCCGCTGCGCCGCGATCGGCTTTCGCGGCGAGTCGGGACTCCGTGCGAGCCGATCCGGCATCGGCCGAGCGTGCCTCCTGCTCTTCGGGTGCGGCCTGGCGCTTGGCGAGCGCTCCTTCGGCACGCGCCGCGGGTGCCTGAGCCAATGGAGGAGCGGGCGCGGCCGCGGCGCGGTCGGCGTCGGCCAAGGCTTCGGGGGCGCGCTCGCGCCTGTACATGACCGCCGGTGGTGGTGGCGCGGCAACCTCGGAGGCGGGCGGCGGCATGGGCGCATCGCGGCGCGCGGCGACCCTCTGGGTGCGCTCGCTGACGCGCGGCCCGAGATCGCGCAGCAACGGCACGAGCAACACCGCCACGAGCGCGTACGCGAACGCCGGATGCCAGACCAAACGGCCGAGCCAGCTGCCGCCCGGCTCGTCGTCACGCGTCGGCGCGGGACGGCGTGGCGCGACGTCCGGCACGGGCGCTGCAGCTGGAATCGTTTGCGTCACACCGAGCCGAGCCGCATCGAAACCGCCGAGGCTCCTTACCTCGTCGGCACACGCTCGACAGCTCGCGAGATGACGCTCGATCCCACCGCGGGCGTCGGCGGTGAGCGTTGCGGGAGCGTCCGTGAACGCCAGCAACGACTCCGGTTCGGGGTGCGAGTCGGCGGCGGGCGCGCCGGCCCGCAGCATCGCGTCGAGCTCGCCCCAGACCCCGATCTCGGCGGCACAATCCGGACATCCCGGGTAGTGCGCGACGAAATCGGCATCATCCCCCTCGCCCCGCAACACGGCGAGCAGATCCGCATCGAAGGCGCGGCGACACTTCACGCGTCGGTCTCCATCGGCATCATGTAGGTCGTCGGGCGCGGCTGCATCGGCTCACTGATCATCTGCGAATCGTCGCCGCAGCGCCACGAGCGCGTCGCGGAGCCTGCGTTTCATGGTCCCGAGGGGGATCCCGGTCTCGTCGCTCACGGCTTGATAGGTCTTCCCTTGCCGGTAGATGCCGTCGAGCACGTCCTGCTGCTCGTCGGGCAGATCACGGATCGCCGCCCAGAGCTCGCGGGCGGCAGCCGCCGCCGGATCCGACGCGGCCCCGACCGAGCGCGCCGCCTCGTCGTCCCAGGCGACTCTGGCGCGCTCGTGCCGCCGGCGCGCGCCCTTCACCCGATCGACGACCTTGTTGCGGGTGATGATGCGAACGTACCCGAGAAAGGCCTCCGCATCGCGGAGCCGGCCGGCGCGGGCATTGGCGACGAGCGACATCACGACCTCCTGGCGGAGATCGTCCCATTCGTCGCGAAAGTCGTAGGCGCGGAGCTGGACCAGGAAGCCCGAGATCAAGCGATTCATCTTGACGAATGCGAGGCGATCGCCCGCCAAGAGCGCGTCCACGATCGCGATCCAGTCCTCCCGCGCTGCCGCCATCCGTGCCTCTCGCTAGCCCGTGATCCGATTTTCCACCAGCCGCCGACCTATCCCGACGACAACTCGAAAGTGGGCCCTTCGATGCGGCCCACGGGAAAGGACGGAACACACCCATGACCACATCCATTCACGCGCGCGCGTTGCGCCTCGCCATGACCTTCGCGCTACTCCTCGGCCTCGCCCGCTTCGCCGCCGCCACCGCCGAAGCGCCGCCGACGGCCGGCGCGGGCGACCTGATCGCCCACCGGAAGGACGGGACCGCGCTCGGCGCCTGCCCGCTGAAACACACCGACGTCGCGACCGAGATCTCGGGCTTCGTCGCCCGCGTCATCGTGACCCAGACCTTCGCCAACCCGTTCAGCGATCCGATCGAGGCGATCTACACCTTCCCGCTCTCCGACCGCGCCGCCGTCGACGGTATGACCATGAAGACGGGCGAGCGCGTGATCCGCGGCGAGATCAAGCGGCGCGACGACGCGCGCCGCATCTACGAGGCCGCGCGCGCCGCCGGCAAGCTCGCGAGCCTGCTCGACCAGGAGCGTCCGAACATCTTCACCCAATCGCTCGCCAACGTGATGCCCGGCGCCGAAGTGGAGGTACGGCTCGAGTACGTCGAGCCGCTGAAGTTCGCCGACGGCACGTTCGAGTTTTCTTTTCCGACAGTGGTCGGGCCGCGCTTCGTTCCCGGCAACCCGACGGGCCACGGCGGCACCGGCTGGGCCCCCGACACCGATCGTGTTCCCGACGCGTCGCGCGTGACGCCGCCCGTAACGCCGGAAGGCACACGCGCCGGCCACGACCTCTCGATCGCCGTCGACCTCGACGCCGGCGTGCCGCTCGGCGCCGTGGTCTCGCCGCTCCACCCGATCACCGTCGATCGCCCGACGCCCACACGCGCCCGCGTCGCGCTCGTGAACCAGCGCGAGATCCCGAATCGCGACTTCGTGCTGCGCTATGCGATCGCGACGGACGCGCTGCAGAGCACCGCGCTCGTGCACCGCGTCGACGACGGCGACGGCTATCTGACGCTCGTGCTGTTGCCGCCGCAGCGCACGACGGCCGAGACCGCCGCGCCGAAGGAGCTGATCTTCGTGATCGACCGATCGGGCTCACAGATGGGCGCGCCGCTCGACAAGGCGAAGGAGACGATGCGCTGGATCATCGATCACTTGAACCCGCGCGACACGTTCCAGGTCGTCGACTTCGGCTCGGATGCGAACGTCCTCTTCGCGAAGCCCGAGCGCGTGACGGCGTCGACCCGCAAGCGCGCCCGCGACCACATCGACGCGCTCGAGCCGAACGGCGGCACCATGATGGCGGAGGCCGTGCAGCGGGTGACCGCCATGCCCGCGGACGAGCATCGCCTCCGCATCGTGACGTTCATGACCGACGGCTACGTCGGCAACGACTTCGAGGTGCTCGACCTCGTGCAGAAGAGCCGCGGCACCTCCCGCTGGTTCCCATTCGGCACCGGCAACGGCGTCAACCGCTACCTGATCGAGACGATGGCGCGGCTCGGCGGCGGCGAGCCGGACTTCGTGCTGCTGGCCGACCCGGGCGAGACGGTGGCGCGGCGGTTCTACCAACGGATCGCCTCGCCCGTATTGACCGACGTGCAGGTCGCCTTCGAGGGCTTGGACGTGACGGACGTGGAGCCGCACGCGCTCTCCGACGTCTGGGACGAGCGGCCGCTCGTCATCCACGCCCGCTATCGCAAGGCCGGGCGCGGCACCGTCGTGCTCCGCGGCTTCCAGAGTGGCCGGCCGTACGAGCAACGCCTCGCCGTCACGCTGCCCGAGCGTGAGGAGGCCCACGCGGCGATCGCGTCGCTCTGGGCGCGTGCCCGCGTCGACGCGATCATGGACGAGGATCTCGCCGCGGTGCAGAGTGGTCAGGTGCCCGCCGAGCGGCGCGAGCGCATCCTCGCCATCGCGCTCGCGCATCGCTTGATGACCCAGTTCACGTCGTTCGTCGCGGTCGAGGAGAAGGTCGTGAACGAAGGCGGCCACCAGCGCACCGTCGCCGTCCCGGTCGAGATGCCGGACGGCGTCGAGTACGAAGGCGTGTTCGGCAGCGAGGCGGACGCCGTCGCGCAGGCGCCGCGGGCGAGCGGCGGCTTCGCGAATCTGCTCGGAGCACCCGTCGGGGCGATGGCGAAGCACGCACGTGAGGAGCGCGGCGATGCCTTCCGGCGCCAGCGCGCCCTGCCGGCGCCGTCACGCGACGCCGCGGAAGCGCTCGTCGATGCGCCGGCCGCACAGCCGCCCGCGAGCCCGCGCGCGCGGACGCGCCTCGCACCCGAGCTGCTTGCGCTCGCGACCGCACCCGTCGCGACGCTCGCGCAGCGGCCGGAGATCGTCGCCGGCCGCGTGCGCGTCGCCGTGACGCTGGCGGCGCTCGGCGCCGACGCGCGCCGCGCGCTCGCCGCGGCCGGGCTCGCGATCGAGTCCGAGACCGGCACGACCGCCGTCGGATGGATTGCGGTCGAGAAGCTCGTCGCGCTCGTCGAGGTCGACGGCGTCGAGCGTGTGGCGCCCGTCGCGGGGCACGCCGCGCGTGGCCGCGAAGTCCCGCCCTCGTGTGGCTAGTGTGTCGGTTCGATTCCGCGCCGCTCGTGATCCATGGATTGCGAGCGGCGCGCGCTCGAAAGTGCGCGGGCTACTTCTGCTTCGTTCCTGCAACAACAATAAGGCCTGTCATTGAGAGCGCGGTTCGGTCCCCGTCGCAACCATCGCTCCCTTTGAATCGTAGATTTCGACCGTCACCGATACAGTCGCATCTTTTGTTTGGTTGGATGAAATGAAAGTGCCCAAGCTTCCTACAGCTCAGTACCTGTCCGCACCGTCACCACTGCGGCGGTATCGGCCCCGCACGCGATGCGCTCTCGCCGAACATCGCCAGCGGCATGGCCTCGAATACACCAGGCCCGCGTCGCCGGTGCCGCTCCATGCGCTCCTTGCCGTAGTCGAGCTCCGCGACGTAGGCGTTGTGCTGGCGGCACATGAGGCACACGTTGTCGGGACCGTGAGTGCCGCCGCGGCCGTAGGGATCGCGATGGTGAAACTCGAGGCCGCGCCGCTCGGGGCAACGACTGCCGTTCCGCAGGAGAAACGTGCATTGGTCGCCGTCACGCGCGCGGACACTGCGTCGCACTGCCGCGGGGAGATGGCGCGAGCGCGGTGAGGTGTCGGTTGCGTCCAATGTTCGGCGCGGGGTTTGGGTCAGCCCGAAGCGTTTCGCCTCGAGCCGCGCGAGCTTCTCGGCCACCGCCGCCTCGATGACCGTCGCGAGATCGTGCCCCAAGAGCGTCTGCAGGCGCTCGAGCTTGTCGCGGAGCTCGGCGCACGCGGTGAACTGGACCTTGTAGCGGGCCGGCGCAAGTGCGGTGACCGCGGGGGTCGGAGGAGCGAGCGGCGGCGGCGGCTCGAGCAGCGTCGGTCGAGACGCTGAGATCGCAATGGCCTGGACCTCCCTCGGCGCGGGTAGCAGAGGCAGCGCAGCACCGAGCCCTCCTACTCGGTCCGGACCGAGTTCACCGAATACACCAACTCGGCCCGGGCCCAGCTCATTCGTTACGGCGGTCCCCTGCCGAACCGGCACCTTGCGGAACAGGGCCGGCACGTCCGGCTTCGGCGCGATCTCGGCGATGAGCTCCTCGATCTCGCTCTTGGTCCGGTGCGCCGCACGCGCGAGCAGGTCGGCGGCGTTCCCGTCGGTGAGGTGCGGCGCGAGCTTCCCGAGACCGCTCAGGTGCAGCCGGCCGTCGCGCAGCATCGCCAGCAGCACCGGATGGCGCCGCGACGCCCGCGCGGCGGTTATGCGCCCGTAGGCCTCGTGCTCCGAGAGGTGCAGCACTTGCGTGCAGTAGGCGAACATCGAGGGCGCCTCGCGGATGTAGAGCCGGCGCGCGTCGACTTCGGCGATGTGCGCGACGAGCACGGCTTCGACGCGCCGCGACTGCTGTACCAGCTCAGCGAGGCGCCGGAGCAGCTCGGCGTCGGAAACATTCTTGAGCTCGTGTGTGATCGTCATGAAGAACTGCATAACATGGGGATTTTCGACCGCGTGGCGTCGCGCGTGCGCGCCGAAAACGAGCCGAGATAACGTTCAGAACCTCCGCGCACGCACCGCGCCGCGTGCGGCCCATGCGCGCGTTGCAGCCGTGTTCACCGTCAAAGCCGCGAGGTCGCCGCGACGTGATCGCGAAAAGCTGTCAAGAAAAAAATGGGCTGCACGATACTTTTTCTGCACGCGAAGCGATCCGAAGCGACGCGGGTTCGCCACGTCGAGCTCGCGGAGGCGCGCGGCGCAGACGCGGCACCCGAGGTGCCAGTCCACATGCCGAACGCAGCGAAGGTTCGGGAGAGAATAACAACTCGGTCCGGACCGAGTTCGCTTGTCGAGACAGCACAGACTCGGCCGCAGCGCCCAAAGCCTTTCGCTCCATCCACGCCGCGCGTGTTGGAACCGATCACGGGCGCGCCCAATCGCCCGCCGTTCGTGCTACGCCGATGCCCCGTCGAAGATCACGTGCTCCTCCGTACGGAACGTCGACGTTCGCGCGAGGTCGACGAACCGCGCTTCGTCCTTTGCCAACGTCGAGCCTCGCACTGCTCGACAGCGCGCGCAGGCTGTGAAACTGGACGGCCAATGCCCACCATCTTCGAGCATCCGAGCGAGCTCGCCCCCGCCGTCGGGAAACACCTCGGCTACAGCGATTGGCTCGTGATCACCCAAGACCGCGTCAATCGCTTCGCCGACGCGACCGGCGATCATCAATGGATCCACGTCGACCCCGAGCGCGCCAAGAGCGGCCCCTTCGGCGGCACCATCGCCCACGGCTACCTCACGATGTCGCTCGTGAACCTCTTCTTGCCGCAGATCATGGAGGTGCGCGGCATCTCCATGGGCGTCAACTACGGCGCCGACAAGCTGCGGTTTCCGGCGGCCGTCAAAGTCGGCGCGCGCGTGCGTGGCGGCGGCGAGCTCCTCAAAGTCGAGGAGGTGAAAGGCGGCGCCGTGCAGGCGACGGTGCGCGTGACCGTCGAGATCGAGGGCGGCGACCGGCCGGGCTGCGTCGTCGAGACGATCAGCCGCTACGTACCGACAACGTAGCGCGCGGCGAACGGCGACGGGCGGGCCGCGTCAGCCGCGCTCGCGCCAGCGCACCGTGAACCGCGCGGGCCCAGGCCATTCCTCCATCGCCACGCTTTCCTGGTGCGGAAAGCGCGCGACCAAGGCGCGCACGAGCTCCGGATCGTACGTCCGCGAGAACTCCGCTTGGTAGTTGATGACGATCACGGGCACGTCGCGCTCCTCGAGAAGCGCGAGCAATCGGGCGCGGCGGGTCGGCGGGTCGGCGTAGTCCGCGTCGAAGAAATCGAAGAACGTGCGCGTCGGATTACGGCGGCCCGACAAGAAATACACCTGCGGGCAATCGGGCGTCGCGTAGATGTAGTCCTCGGCGGTGGAATGGGCTTGAATCGCCGCTACGAGGCGGCGGTACAGATCGGCCTCGGGCGCCGAGACGCGCAGTCCGCCGCGCGTTCCGGCGATCGGCGTCTCCTGTTCGAGCAGCGTGAAGCGGCCGCCGATGTCGCGCACGAAGCCACGGTTCAGCCAGAGGACCGCGAAGACGAGCGCGACGAGCAACAAACCGACGTGCGCGCGGGCGGGTGCGGCCGGCTCCGCGGCGACCACGTAGGTGATCGCGAGCACGATGAGCGGCGCCGCGTAACAGAAGTAGATGCCGAACGCGTAGGGAAACTGCACCAGGTTCACGAGCGCCGCGCTCGCGACCATCACGAAGAGGCCGAGCCGCCGCGCCATCCCGAGGCGTTGCAGGGGCGCCGCGGCGACCAGGATCGTCACGGCGGCGAGCGTCCCGACGACGAGTGTCGAGCGGGCCACGTGCCACATGGCCGCATAGACATGCCGCTCGAAGCCCCAACCGGCGACGATCACGAGCACCAGCGCGACGACCGGCACGAGGACCACCTCGCTCCGTCGCGCGGACGACGGCCGCACGCACAAAGGCAGGAAGAGCATCACGGCCAACGGGAGGCCCGCGACGAGCGTCCAGAGCCCCGGGAGCGAGAAGACCGCGAACTCGAAGCGCTGCTGCGGCAAGATGAAGACCCCGTGCAGGAGGCGGCCGACATCGCCGCTCGACGCGTATGGGATCACGAAGAGAGCGCACGGCAGCGCCACCCCCAGCGCGAACGGGACGACCGTCCGGACGAGGTCACGGATGCGCTTCGCAGCGCCCGCGCCCCCGAGGTGAAGCTCGTTCCACGCCAAGAGCCCCGCAAGCGCGGCCGGTGGCACGACGAACTGCACGACGGCCATGAGCCCACCCGCGAGCGAGATGAGCATCGAGGTCACGGCAACGAACACGATCACCGCCGGCACGGTCAGCATCGCGAGCGTACCCGGCCGCGCGCGCGCGTCGTCGGTCCGAGCCGGCTGGAGGAGCTGCTCGCGATAGAGAAGGTAGAGCAGCCCGACGGCGACGAAATAGAGGCCGATCGTCTTGATGATGATCGCGCAGCCGCCGCACGCTCCCGCGAGGAACAACCAGCGCGATCGCCCGGTCTCCGCGTGGCGCAGCAGCGCCGCGGTTCCGAACGTGCAGAAGAACAGGTTGTACCAAGAGGGCAGCCCGGCGAAGTAGTTGGGCACGCTCCAGGCGACGCACACGAGCGCAATGAGCCCCGCGATCGGCGGCGGCACGACCCGCGCCGCGATCCAGTACACCACCAGGATGAAGGCCGCGGAAAAGAGCAGCAGCACCGCCCGCATCGAGCGGAGCTCCACGCCGAGCACGCGGAACGCCGCCGCGTGCAGCAACGCGAGACCGCCGCTGTAGGTATCGTCGTAGTCGCGGTGCGGCAGCTCGCCGGCGAGCACGCGCTCCGCCGATTGCCCGAGCAGTCCCTCGTCGTGCGGAATCCAACCGCGATCGGCTCGGATCGCGAGGTAGCCGACGGCGACGACCCAGACGACGAGCAAGACCACGGCATGGCTCGCCGCACGCGCGCGGACGCCGCCTACAGTGAGCCCACGGTCGAGCCGCGAGCCCGTCCGCACCGTCGCCACCCCTCCCACGGCCACGCTTCAGGCTACCGGCCGCAAGGAAGCACCGGCAAGTAGCTAGTTTAGGTTCGACGTCTTGAACTTGCAGTCGGTGTAGACGTTCGTGGTGGCGGCGCCGGCGTCGTCGTTCAAGTCGAGCCCGCCGCTGCCGGAGGCCTTGGCCTTCGTGAACGTGTTGCCGGGACCTGCCACGTGAAATCCGTCACCGACGGCTTTCGCAGACGACGTGCCCTCGAAGCGGTTGCCGGTGGCGCTCAGGCGCACTCCGACGCCAAAGCCGCCGGCCGCGGTCACCTTCCCACCGAGAAAGACGTTGTCGTCGCCGCCGACGTCGATGCCGATGCCAGTCGGCTCCTTCACGGTGTTCTTCTCGAACGTGGCGAGCGTGCCGGCAGCTAAGATCCCCGTCGCCGCGCGCACCACCGTGTTCTTGGCGTACAGCCCGCCGTTGCCGCCGGCGGGCGCCAACACGCCGACGCCCGCGAGATCGGTGAGCTTGTTCTTCTCGATGACGGCATGGGCACCGCTCACGCCGATGCCGGTCGGGGTCGCGAAGATCTTGTTCGAGGCGACCCGTACGTCGGCTCCGCCGCCGGACACCGCGAAGGCGCCGAGATTGGTGATCACGTTCTTCTCGACGACGGCTCCGTTGGCGACGACCAAGGCGACGCCGTCGCCGATACCGTCGGCGATCCGGCTCTTGCGAATCGCCGCTCCGCTGCCGGTGAGGACGCGCACCCCGTGCTGCGTCGCGCCGAGGATGGTGACGCCGTCGAGCGTGACGCCGGTCGCACCTTCGACCTGGACGCCGGTCTCGAGCACCGAAAGGGCCGGGTCGGGTTGGGCGTCCCGGATCGTCGACTTCGTGATCAGAACGCGCTTTGCGGCGGGCTTCACGACGACGCCCTGTTTGGCGCCGAAGATCGTGACGTTCTTGAGCGTGATGCCCTCGCCGTCGAGGATCGTGATGCCGACGTCGCAACCGCTCGCGTCGAGCACCGCGCCCTTCTTGAAGACGATCGTGAGCACCACGAGACCGGTGACAGTCGGGCACTCGTGGTAGGTGCCGGCCTCGACGGTTATCGTCGTGTTCGAGAAGACGTTGGCGACCGCTACGCTGAGCAGGTTGTAGTCTCCGCCGAGGGTGCTCACGGTGACGCGTTCCAACGTAGCCCCGGCAGGTGCGGCGGTCAGAACGAACGCCACGGTGAGGATCGTGAGGAGAAAACGCAACGGCAGACGTGGCATCGGAGCTCCTTGACGGGCCACCGCCGCGGGCGGCGACTCGTCAGCCCGGGAACGGGTGGAACTCGAGCGAGACGCCGAACACCTCGCTCAAGAGCAGATACAGCGCGAGCAGCGCCGTGAAGAGCGCCGCGAACGCACCGATCGCGATACCGGAGAGGAAGATCAACGAGATCAGCGAGCCGGCGACCACGAGCGGCAACAAGAGTGGAGATTGGTTGAAGGGCGCCACCGGCTCGAGCAGCGGCATCAAGCCGCGTTCGTTGGTTTCCTGACGAATGCTGTCCAACAGCTGACGGGCTTGGTCGTAGATGTACTCGAGCATGGGCCGTGACTAGCACATCCAGCCGACGCGCGACCAGCCGTTTGCTGGGCGTGGTCGCACCCGGCCGGGCCCGACCGGCCGGGATCCGCTACGCCTATACCGCGCTTTCGCCGCGCTCGCCCGTCCGGATACGGATCGCTTCGTCGGCGGGCAGGATGAAGATCTTCCCGTCACCGATGCGCCCGGTCTTCGCCGTCGTCATGATCGCGTCGGCGACGGCCGCGGCTTGCGCGTCCGTCACCAGGATCTCGACCTTGATCTTGGGGAGGAAGTCGACGACGTACTCGGCGCCGCGGTAGAGCTCGGTGTGCCCCTTTTGGCGCCCGAACCCCTTCACCTCCGACACGGTCATACCTTGCACGTTCAACTTGGCGAGGGCTTCCTTCACCTCGTCGAGCTTGAACGGTTTGATGATGGCTTCGATTTTCTTCATACCGCCTCCCTCCGGGCGCCGAACCATGGGCGATCGTGATGGGACACGGCAGCAAGTCGAATGCCACGGCCAACTGGCGACCGAACAAGGATATTCGTCGACTCGCGGGCGAAAACGCTGCTCAACCTTCAGGCATCTGACCGCGAATCGGGCAGACGCACGGCACCCGCGACTAATGCACTTCGTCCCAGCTCGCGCCGCTTCGGATGTCGACCGTGAGGGGGACCGCCAGCGGCATCACCGTCTCCATCTCGTGACGGATGACCTCGGCAACCTCGGCGACGGCCCCCGCTTCGGCTTCGAACACGAGCTCGTCGTGCACCTGCAGGATCATCGCCCCGGGCAGACGCTCGCGGGTGAGACGGGCCTCGAGCTTCACCATCGCGAGCTTGATGAGGTCGGCCGCCGAGCCTTGCACCGGGGTGTTGATCGCGGTCCGCTCGGCGAACGCCCGCAGGTTGTCGTCGCCGCTCGAGAGCTCCGGCAGGTAGCGACGGCGCTGCAACAGCGTGGCGACGTATCCCTGACGACGCGCCTCGGCGAGGGTCGTTTCGATGAAGCGCGTCACGCCGGTCAGGCGGGCGAAATAGTTCTTGATGTACCGCTGCGCGTCCGCGAGCGGAATCGAGAGCTCGCGCGAGAGCCGTTGGGGGCCCATCCCGTAGATGATGCCGAAGTTGATGACCTTGGCGCGGCGACGCATCTCGCCGGTCACGAGCGGGGGCAGGACGTCGAAGACCTCGGCGGCCGTCCGGGTATGGATGTCCTCGCCGGTCGTGAACGCGTGGACCAGCACCGGGTCGCCGGTCAAATGCGCGAGCACGCGAAGCTCGATCTGGGAGTAGTCGGCGCCGATCAGCACTCGGCCCGGCGCTGGGACGAAGGCGGCGCGGATGCGCCGGCCGTCCTCGGTGCGGATGGGGATGTTCTGGAGGTTGGGATCGGTCGACGACAGGCGGCCGGTCGCGGCGACGGTCTGATTGAACGACGTATGGATGCGGCCCGTCTCGGGATGGATCAGGAGCGGCAGCGGGTCGACGTAGGTCGAGAGCAGCTTCGTGAGCGCCCGGTGCTCGAGGATCTTCGCCGGCAGCGGATGCACGGTCGCGAGCTTGTTCATCGCGTCGACGTCGAGCGAGATGCCAGTCTTCCCCTTGCGGAGTCCTTTGGCGGAGATCTTCAAGCGCTCGAAAAGGACGTCGCGGAGCTGGATCGGCGAGTTGATGTTGAAGGGGCCGCCGGCGAGCTCGAAGATCGCCGCCTCGGTCGCCGCGAGCGTCGCGCGGTACTCGGTCGCGAGCTTCGCGAGGGCCTCGGCGTCGACGCGGACGCCGCGTCGCTCCATGGCCGTCAGCACCTCGAGGAGCGGCATCTCGACGTCGCGGAAGAGCTCGAGACCGCCGTGCTCGGCGAGCGCGCGCTCGAGTACCGGCCGGAGCGCCGTCGCCATCCGTGCCGTCCACGCGGGGCGGATCGGCGCGTCCTCGCCGGGCGGCGCTTGGCCGAGGAAATGCCGCGCGAGCTCGTCGACGCCGTGGCTCGCCCGCGATGGGTCGAGCACGTACGACGCGAGCGCGACGTCGAAGAGCGGCCCAGCGAGCGTCACGCCGTGACGCTCGAGGACGATCATCGCCCGCTTCAGGTCCTCGCCCACCTTCTCGACGGTCGGCGAGGTCAGCGCCGCCAACAACGGGCTTGCCGCGTCGAGCGGCATCGGCGCCGTCGCGTGGGCTTCGGCGAGTGGCGCCAACGTGACCGCGCTCGGCACCGCCCGCATCGCGCTGTCGGTCGTCGCGTCGACGAATAGGCCGACGCAGGTCGCGGTGGCGATCTCGGGGAGCACCTCCGCGCCCTCGCGTCCGTCGAGCGCCACCGGGCACGACGGACCCTCGCCCTCGGGCACGACGACGTCGAGCAGCGGAATCTCGCGGAGCAAGCGGTGGAACTCGAGCTCGCGACAGACGTCCTCCAGGCGCACGCGGTCGGGCCCCGCATAGCGGAAGTCGTCGAGCGTCTCGGCGATCGCGAGGTCGCAACGAATGGTCGCGAGCCGCTTGGCGAGCGCCGCCTGCTCGGCGTGCTCGCGCACCTTGGCGATCAGCCCTGCGGCGCCGCGAATGCCGCTTTGGGCGATGACGTCCGGATCGGCGAGCAGCGCCTCCAGCGTTCCCGCGTGGCGAATGAGCGCCGACGCCGTCTTCTCGCCGACGCCGCGAATGCCCGGGATGTTGTCGATCGAGTCGCCCATGAGGCCGATGATGTCGACCCACCGCTCGGGCTCGATGCCGTAGCGCTCGCGCACCTGGGCGACGCCCGTCCGCCGGTCGAACATCGGGTCGAGGAGCGAGATGCGCGGGCCGACGAGCTGCTGAAAGTCCTTGTCGCCCGTCACGATCACGACCTCGCCGCCCGCCGCCGCGACGCGCGTCGCGAGCGTGCCGATCACGTCGTCGGCCTCGACGCCCGGCATCTCTACGACCCGCGGCCGCAGCACCTCGACGACGCGCCGGATGAGCCCGATCTGCGGCACCAGCTCGTCCGGCATCGACGAGCGGTTGGCCTTGTACTCGGCGTACATCTCATCGCGGAACGAGCCACCCGGCGCGTCGAACACCAGCCCGAGGTGCGTCGGCCGCTCGTCCTTCAGGAGCTTCAGCAGCATGTTGGTGACGCCGTACGCGGCGTTGGTCGGCACGCCGCGCGAGGTCGAGAGAAACGGAATCGCGTGAAAGGCGCGGTAGACGTAGGCGCTCGCGTCGACGAGATAGAGCCGCGGCGTCGCTGAGGCAGCGGCGCGCGCCCGGGTGGCCGCCTTCGGTGCGGTCGCCCCGGCGATCGACGGCGCGGGCGTGCCGAAGGCGAGCTGTGCGTCGGGAGTCTTCTTCCGTCCGGCCATTCAGATTTCCTCTCGGCCCATGCTCACGAGCCCCTCTGCACTGCGCTGCCCGCGCGGAAAGTTCAAGGCACCCGACTGAGTCGCCCATTGGGTCGGGTTTCAGATTGACGCCGCGAACCAGCCTGCCGTACGGTCGCGTTGGGAGGATTCCCCCATGATGCGAGCCGTCTCGATGCGCATCGTCCTGTCGATGGTGGCGGTTCTCATCGCGCGCTCGGCCCAAGCGAGCGTCGACATCACAGGCGACTGGACGGTGGTGCTCCAGTCCATCATCGGCCCGTTAAAGTGGGACCTGCAGTTCGTGCAGAGCGGTACCGACCTCACCCTCACGTACACCTTCTCGGGGGGAACACCTCAAGGACCGTTCGCGGGCACGATCGATCCCGACGCCGGCACGTTCAACGTTCCGCTCCCACCCTCGCCCGGGATGTTTCCCTGTGGGGGCAACTCCATCACCGGCACCGCCGCGCCCGATAGTCAGTCGATCGGCGGTATATGGATCATCAACACCTTCCAAATCCATGGCTGCTTGGACGTCGGTGGACCATACACGGGAGTGCCGGCGGCCTGCGGCGACGGCATGACCAACGCAACGGAGAGCTGCGACGACGGCAACCTGTCCGAAGGCGATTGCTGCAGCGCGGATTGCTCGAGCATGCTGCCGAACACGACCCCGTGCGACGACGGGGACGCGTGCACATCCGATGATCAATGCAGCGCCGGCGTTTGCGTCGGGGGTCCGGCGATGACGTGCGCTCCCTGCGAGGCGTGCAGCCCGAGCGGGTGCATCGTGCCTGAGACGCGCGGCTGCCAGCCGCCGGCGGCCGGCAAATCTTCTTTCGCCATTCGCCGCCACCCGCTCGACGCCTCCAAGGACACGTTGACGTGGAACTGGCGAAGCTCGACGCCGATGAGCGTCGATGATTTCGGTGATCCGGCCGGGACGGAGTACACGTTGTGCGTGATCGACCGAGCGGCCGGCGTTCCAACGCTGCTGATGAGCCGGTTGGCGCCTCCCGGCGGGGATTGCGGCACGAAGCCGTGCTGGAAGAGCACGAAGTCTGGATATACCTACAGGGACAAGGAGGCGACGCCCGCAGGGTTGACGGCCGTCACGCTCGGCGCGAGCGCCTCACCAGGCCACGGCAAGATCAGCGTGAAGGGAAAGGGCACGCTGCTCGCACCGCCGTCCAGCGCGGTCTCGCCTCCCTTGACCGTACGGCTCGTGCGCAGCGAATCCCCGATCTGCTGGGAATCGACCTTTTCGACCCTGAAGACGAACGACGGTGTCACGCTGACGGGTCGGTAGCTCGAGGGTCATCACCCCACGAGTCACTCGCTGAAACTGTGGGTGCAACACCCACGGTCACACCCGGCATTTGGCATGTCAGCTGAGTCCAGGACGCCGAGCCACCGTTCGCGCAAGCGAAGGGTCGCGATCGGGAGGCGAATTCTCAAGTGCGGCGTGCGACGTGCCGATGTTGCGCCTAGCGGGCACCACCGCCGATCTCGTCGCCGCCGCGCCGACGGAAGAAGGGGACGGAACTCATGGGTATGCTGAGCGGCTGCGTCGTCGGCCTCTTCGTCTGGTTCCTGCTGCGCGTCGTGATGGCGGGCCTCTACACGGTCGATCAGAACGAGCGGGCCGTGAAGACCGTCTTCGGCCGCGCGCGGCGCCTCGGTACCACGACCACCCTCGACGGGCCGCTGGCTGAAACCCTCGAAAGGGATGCGGCCGAGCGGTACTGCTATCCGCAAGTCAGGGTGATCCCGCCGGGGGGTCCCTACTTCAAGTGGCCGTGGGAGACGATCCACAAGGTCTCCATCGCGACCCAGACCATCAACATGGCGTCCGACCCGGAGGATCCGAGCGCGAACAGAAACGGCACGATCCTCGAGGCCGTCACCAAGGATCAGCTGAACACCGGGCTGAAAGGGCAGCTCCGTTTCCGCGTGTCGGAGAACAACCTCTACGCGTACATTTTCGGCGTGAAGCAGCCGATCGTGCATGTCATGGGCTACTTCGTGTCGGTGCTGCGCGAACGCATCGCAAACTTCGAAGCGCCGGCGGACGCCAAACCGCCCGGCGAGATCTCGATGACGAATCCAGAATTGGCAACCGCCGTGATCGGAGTGTCAATCAACGATCTCCGCAGAAATCTTCCCGACCTCAACGATCACATGGATCGCGAATGTACGTCGTCAGCGGCGCGCTACGGCATCACGCTCGACGCGTCGCTGATCACCAGCATCGACCCGCCACCCGAGGTCGAGTCGGCGCTGGCCGCGATCAATACCGCGTACAACCAGGTCTCGTCGGACATCAGCCTCGCGCAAGCAGCGGCCGACCAGAAGATCGTGCAGTCGAAGCGCGCAGTCGAGATCGAGACGCTGAAGGCCCAAGCCGAAGTCGAGCCGCTGGTGGCGATGGCCGAACAGTTGCGGACTCTGCGCAACAGCGGTGCCGCCGTGCTCGCAGCGTACATCCGCAACGTGCGAATGCGCCTGTTCAGCGAAGCCCGCCGTGTGATCCTGGAGGTGCCCCGTGACTGATTTCGTCATCGGGCTGGTCACCAGCGTGATGGCGATGCTCATCGTGGTGCCGGTGATGTTGGCCGTCGCACGGCTGTTCGGAATCTTCGCGATCGTCGAAGAGCGCGAATGCAGGGTCTACGTGCTGTTCGGCAAGGTTCTCGGGGTCATCGACCAGCCGGGCTTGCACTTCCTGTGGAGGCAACTCGGCTTGCCGGCGCTGATCGTGAACATCTTCGGCCGATGCGAAATACTCGACATGCGTCTCGACCAAGCCTACCTCCGCAGCCAGGCGGTCAACTCCGAGGAGGGCGCGCCCATGGGCATCGGCATCTGGTACGAGATGTTCATAAGCGATCCCGTCTCGTACCTGTTCAAGAACGCGGACCCACGCGGCTCCCTGGCCGCCAACGTCGGCAACGCCACCGTCCGCTGCCTGAGCAACCTGAAGCTCGCCGAGATGCTGGAGAACCGGCATTCGATGAGCCAGACCGTCCGTGCCGAAGTGTCGCCGAAGTCTCACGAATGGGGCTACCGGCTCGGGTCCGTGTACATCCGCAAGGTCCACTTCCGCGATGTGGGCATGACCCAGCAGATCGAGGCGAAAGTCGTCAACCGGCTGCGACAGGTCACTGCAGCGATCCGTCAAGACGGCGCGAATCAAGTCAGCATCATCACGAGCACTGCGGAACGCCAGGCCGCCATCGAGTTCGCGAAGGCCGCCGCGATGCGTCCCGAGATCGTCGGCTCCGCGCTCGAGAAGATCTCGCAGGATCCCGAGATCGCCGCCGCGATGTTCGAGGCGCTGGAAACGCAGAACATCATCGCCGGTGAGGCCGACATCACGATGGTGCCGAAAGGCGGTTCCTTCGTCAGCAGTCTTCTTGCCACGCAGGAAACGCGTCCGCGCGGACCCGGCGACGGGAATGTGTAAGGCCGACCTACCATCTTCCTGACCACCTGCTGAGTACCCTCGCCTTCACTCGAGCACTCTTCGCGCAGGTTATCTTGACAACCCACTACCCCGTCGGTACTTGTCCGCCCGCTTTTGAGCGGGTCGAACATAAACGCAGACATGCCCCACCGGAGCACCGATGCTCGAGGTTCGTAACCTCACGAAGCGCTACGGCGACTTCGTCGCCGTTCGCGACATCAGCTTCACCGCCGCGCAGGGTCAGATCCTCGGATTCCTCGGGCCGAACGGCGCCGGCAAGACGACCACCATGCGCATCCTCACCGGCTTCCTGCCGGCGACGAGCGGCACGGCCAAGGTCGCGGGATTCGACGTCTTCACCGAGAGCGCCGAGGTCCGGCGCCGGATCGGGTACCTGCCCGAGAATCCCCCGCTCTACACCGAGATGACGTGCGAGGCGTATCTCCGCTTCGTCGCGCGCATCAAGGCCATGCCCCGGAGCGCCATCGAGGACGCGATCGACCGCGTCATCTCGACCTGCGGCCTCGAGTCGGTCCGCACCCGCCTGCTCGGCCAGCTTTCGAAGGGCTTTCGGCAGCGCGCCGGGTTGGCGCAGGCGCTGATCCACGATCCGCCGGTGCTCGTGCTCGACGAGCCGACCATCGGCCTCGACCCGCTCCAGATCCGCGAGATCCGCGCGCTCATTCAGAAGCTCGCGGGCGAGCGCACGATCATCCTCTCGACCCACATCCTCCCCGAGGTGTCGCAGATCTGTGAGAAGGTCGTGATCATCAACGAAGGCCAGGTGGTGCTCGAAGAGGACATGGCGACGCTCAAGAGCAGCGGCTCGCTCGAGGACGTCTTCCTCCGCACGGTCGCCAAGGCCCACGACGCGAACCACGGGGAGGCGACGGCATGAGGAACATCTTCTCCATCGCCGGCCGCGAGATCCGCTCGTACTTCGTGTCGCCGATCGCCTACGTCGTGCTCACCGGCTTCTTGCTCCTCGGCGGCTGGTTCTTCTTCAACCTGCTCGCCCGCTTCAACATGCTGCTGCAAATCTACTCGGCGCAGCAGAATCCGCAGGTGCTCGAGCGGCTGAACCTCAACGAGTTCGTGGTGGCGCCGCTCCTCCACAATCTCTCCGTGATCCTCGTGATCCTGATCCCCGTGATCACGATGCGGAGCCTGGCCGAGGAAAAGAAATCCGGCACCTACGAGCTCCTCCTCACCTCGCCGCTCCGCATCTCGGAGATCGTGCTCGGGAAGTTCCTCGGCGCCTTCATCTTCGTCGCGATCATGGTCGCGACGACCGGCGTCTACGCCTTGATTCTCATGATGTACGGCAACCCCGAGACCGGCGTGATCCTCGCCGGCTACTTCGGCTTGCTGCTGCTCGCGACGGCGTTCGTGGCGGTCGGCGTGCTCACCTCGTCGTTCACCGAGAACCAGATCATCGCCGCGGTGACCTGCCTCGTCTCGCTGCTGCTGCTCTACATCATCTCCTGGCCCGCCGATTCCGCCGGCGAGACCATGGGCTCGATCCTTCGATACCTGTCGCTCACCGAGCACTTCGCCCAGATGGTGAAAGGCGTGATCGACACGAAAGACCTCTTCTATTTCGGGACGGTCATCGTGCTGGCACTCTTCCTGACCCATCGCTCGGTCGAATCGATCCGCTGGAGGTAGGCGTGGGGAGTCGCTCGACGTCGTTCTTCGGCCTGGCGGGCATCGTCCTCCTGGCCTTCGGTCTGGTGGCCGGAACTCTCACCGGCTTCAACACGGGATACGTCCTCGCGCACGTCGGTCTCGGCATCCTGCTGCTCGTCCTCTACCTCACCTCGAGCCGCGAGAACCTGAGCAACTTTCTCGGTGAGCGCTCGACCAAATACGGCGCCAACGCGGTCGTCTACTCGCTGATCTTCCTGGCGATCCTGATCGTGGTGAACTACCTGGCGGCGCGCCACAATCACCGCTTCGACCTCACCAAGCAGAACGTTTTCTCGCTGTCGTCGCAATCGACCGGCGTGCTCTCCAAGCTCGACAAGCCCGTCGAGATCTACGCCTTCGTCGAGGCGGGCACCGATCCCATCATCGACGACCTTCTCGACAGCTACAAAAACGCCTCGAACAACTTCACCTACCACGTCGTCGACCCCGTGAAGGACGCCGCCCTCGCTCAGCGCTTCAACGTCACCGAGGTCCCGTTCCTGCACATCCAGTACGGTGAGGCGTCGGAGGAGAACAAGCAGACCGCCACCGTCACCCGCGACATCAGCGAGCAGACCATTACCAACGGTCTCATGAAGGCGACCTCCGCGACCAAGAAGGTCGTGTGCTTCCTCGACGGCCATGGCGAAGCCGATCCGGACAATCGCGAAGCGCGCGGCGCCTCGGGCCTCCAGGACGCGCTTCGGAACGAGAACTACGAGACCAAGAAGGTGTTGCTCGCGAGCGAGGCGAACGTGCCGGCCGACTGCAACATCTTCGTCGTCGCCGCGACCGAGCGTCCGCTCTTCGACCACGAGATCACGCAGATCCGCGAGTACCTGAAAGCCGGGCGGTCCGCCCTCTTCCTGGTGCCGCCGCAGCGCGGCCAACAGCTCGCCGAGGTGCTCCAACCCTGGGGCGTGAAGCTCACCGACACGGTCGTCGTCGACCAGGTGGTGCGGCTCTTCCAGGGTCCGGCGCTCGGGCTCCAGATCCTCGCCTCGACCTACGGCACGCACCCGGTCACGAAGGACTTCAACCAACGCACCGTATTCCCGATGGTGCGCGCCGTGCAGGCCGACGCCGCCGGCAAGCCGGGTGTGAGCGCCGTCGAGCTCGTGAAGTCGAGCCCGTCCTCGTGGGCGGAGTCCGACGTCGAAGGCGTGTTCAAGCGCGGCGAGGCGGCGCTGGCCGAAGCCGACAGCGGGGGAGACGTCAAGAGCGACATCAAGGGCCCCGTGTCGCTCGCCGTGGCGGTCACCGGCAAGCACAAGGAGATGGGCTTCGACAAAGAGGGCGAGACCAAGCTCATCGTCGTCGGCGACGCCGACTTCGCGTCGAACCAGTTCTTCGGTCAGCTCTTCAACCGCGACCTCGTCCTCAACATGATGGCGTGGCTCGGCGGCGAGGATCAGCAGATCTCGATCCGGCCGCGCGCCATCGAGGCGTCGCGGACGCAGCTCGGTCCGGACGAGACGCGCCGCATCTTCTACCTCTCGGTGCTGGTACTGCCCGAGCTGTTGTTGTTCCTCGGCCTCACCGTGTGGTGGCGCCGGAGCACCAAGTGAACCCGCGGAATACCGTCCTCCTCCTCCTCGTCCTGATCGGCCTCGGCGGCTATCTCTATTTCGTCGAGCGCCCGAGCGAACAGCGCGAGGCCGCTGCCAAGAAATTCGTCGAGCTGAAGAAAGACGCCGTGACCGGCGTCACGCTCGCCTACCCCGACCGCACGATCGCCCTCGAGAAGAACGCCGAGGGCCACTGGCGCCTCACGCAGCCGGTCGCCGCCGACGCCGACGACCCGGTCGTCAACAACATGATCGTCGCGATCGCCGAGGCCGACGTATCGCGGACGCTCGAAGACGTGGGCGACAAGCTCGCGTCCTACGGCCTCGCCCCGCCCGAGGCGACCGTGACGGTAACGGTCAAGGACGGCACCGTGCCGCCGTTGAAAATCGGCAAGACGACCCAGATCGGCTCCGCTGCATACCTCCAGAAAGGCGACGACCCCAAGGTCTACATCGGCACGATGGCGTTCCAGAGCGCCATGAAGAAGCAAGTGAAGGACCTCCGCGACAAGAGCCTCATCACGTTCGAGGATCAGGACGTGAAGAAGGTCGAGCTCGCGAAGGCCGGCATGGTCGTCACCGCCGAGCGCGGCGACGCCGACACGTGGCGCATCACCAAGCCCGGCGACTACCTCGCCGACTCCGCCGAGATCCGGGCGCTGCTCGCGAGCATCCGGGGTCTCCGCGCCGACGACTTCGTGAGCGACGATGCCGCGGCCGATCTCGGGAAATACGGGCTCACCGAGCCGCAGCTCAAGGTCACGGTGTGGAGCGGCAAGGACGCGGCGCAGAAGACGCTGCTCCTCGGCGCGTTCAAGGACGACGAGCCGAACAAGAAGAGCCTCTACGGCAAGCGCGCCGAGCTTCCGGCCGTCGTCACGTTGCCCGACTACGCGCTCAAAAACCTCGACAAGAACCTCAACACGCTGCGCGACAAGACCGTGGTGCGCTTCGCCAAGGATCAGACGGCGAAGATCGCGGTCACCCGCAAGGACGGCAACGGCTTCACGCTCACCAAGAAGGACGGCACCTGGCACATCGAGGAGCCCGGCGAGGGCACCGAACGGGCGCCGACCATGACGCGCTTCCTCGACGACGTCGCCGCCTTCAAGGGCACCGACGTCATGTCCGAGGATCCCAAAGCCGACCTTCGCGAGTGGGGTCTCGGGACCCCCGACATGACGATCGTCGTGAGCGACGCCGACGGGAAGACGCTCGGCACGCTGATCGGCGCGCGCGGACCCGAGCCGGCCGGCGATCCCAACGCCAAGGCATTCGTCTCCGCCGTCGGTAGCGGCATCGTCTACGTCGTGAAGCCGTTCGTGTACGACCGCATCGACAAAAAGCGCACCGACTTCCGCGATGCGCCGAAACCCTCGCCGGGGGTGAAGGCAACGCCGGGCGGCGGTGCCGGTGCGGACATTCCCGCGGTCAACGACGGCGAAGGAACCGAAGGCGTCGACATCCCGGGTGACGATGGGGAGGCCGGGGAAGACCTGGACGGAGAGCTCGGCGATGACGGCGGGGGCGAGGAGTAGACGTACTCCTCGCCCCGCTGCTTTCGAGACTTCGTCGCCTCACTCGTCGAACGTCACCTCGGCCGGCCACGTGAACGCGGTCGGACCGGGATAGCCCGCCGCATTGTCGACCGCCGCCATGCGCGCGCTCGCCATGCAGAAGACGCCGACCAGCGTCGGGTGCGCGACGCCGGCGTCGGGCGGCGCGGGGGTGCCGTGCAGGCGAATCGGATCGGGGAAGCAGGAACGGTTCACGGCGAGGCCGCAGCGATCGCCCGCCGGACAGTCCCCGTCGTACCCACACGCGGCATAGGAGGCACGCTCGCAGCGCATGTCGACGGGCCCGAGGGCGCAGACGCCGCCGTCGGCCGTCGGCGTGCATACGCCGTCGGCACACCCGTTCGGCCGATACTGTCCCGCGCACCAGCACGAGCCGCCACCCGCGTCCCCGCAGGGAAGCCCGGCCGGCCGCTCGACGGCACCGGTCGTCGCCGTCGCCACGCTCCGGAACGTGACGAGTGGTCCGCCGGCGGGCGGACAGTCGACGCTCGTCGCACGCAAAGCGCCGTATTCGGGTCCGGCGAGGCCACCGACGACACAGGCATTGCCGTCGTTGGCCCCGCCGCGGCAGGTCCCCGTCGCGCCGAGAACGGGATCACCTGCCGTCACGCAAGCCGGACACGGCAGCGCGGGCGTGCCGCTGTCATAGACGCCGATCGCGACCGTCGCCGACTCGGTCAGGTCGCCGCGCTCGAGGTCGACATGACCGATCACGTCGGTCGCGAAGTCGACGGTTACGCAGACCGGGATGCCGCCGGCGCTGATCGGCGACGGCGCCCCGAACGGCGTGCCGGCGGTGCGTCCGAAGAGCTCGCACCGTCCGTCGCCGCCCGTACCGCACGCGGTGAGCTCCGAGACGAAGCCGGCACCCTCGAGGATCTGGAGGTCGTGGGCGATGCCGGTCCAGCCGGAGTCGACGGCGAGCCGGCGCGCGGCCTCGGGGGCGCGCGCCACGTCGGACGCACGCGCGACGACGGCGAGGCGCGCCGAGCCGAAGCGCGACGCGCAGCGGCCGAGGCGATGACAAAGGATGCGCTCGATGAGCCCGTCGAGGCGCGCTTCCAGCGTCGTCGTCGGACAGCGCTTCCCGAAGACGCGCACCAGACTCGCACGCCATCGCGCGACACGGGTGCTCGTGCGCTCGTCGGGGCATCCGCCGCCGCGGGACGCGGTTCGACGGATGCAGTATCGAATGGAGTGATCGGCGCGGCGCGCGAACATCTCGGCGCGGCGCTCGGCACGTTCGTCGCACGTGCCGGAGGTTGCGGATACGGGGGCCAGCAACACGATCGCGATGCCGGAGCCCGCGACGAACCGCCGCATGCTGCTCGCGTTGGCGGTCATGACGTCCTCCTGACGGGTCGCCAGGGGTAGCGAAAGTGCCGCCGGTGGTGGCGACCCTCACTTCACGGCTACGCCCGCGCGCGCGCGCGACGCAACGAAGAAATGCGACGCGCGCGCACGTCGCGTTCGCAACCGAACTACGACTCGAGAACACCCTTGACTCGCCACGCCTCAGCGTGGCGCGCATCCATCCCCAACACCAAGCTCCTACGACGGGCGATCGTCGAGTTGTGGAAAGCGCGTGCGCGTGCTCTTTGCTCTGGATGCGGCGCGCAGCGCGACTCGACGATCCGAGGACGTTCCGCTGAGCCTCGTCGAGGTTGCCGTGTTGCTCGCCGCCGGCGCGATCGCCGGCGCCATCAACTCGCTCGCCGGCGGCGGCACGCTCGTGTCGTTCCCGATGCTCCTCTGGCTCGGCCGCGACCCGATCATCGCCAACGCGACCAACACGCTCGCGCTCTGCCCGGGTGCGCTCGCCGCGATGGCCGCGTTCCGGAGCGACCTCGGGCCGATCAAGCGCTGGATGCTGCTGCTCGTGCCGCCGTCGCTCGCGGGCGGGCTCATCGGCGCGCTGCTCTTGCTGCGCACGCCCGAGCGTGTGTTCGCGGCGCTCGTGCCGTGGCTGATCCTGTTTGCGACCGTGCTCTTCGCGGCCCAGGGGCCGATCATCGCGGGCGTCCGTCGCATGCGGCGCCAAGTCGTGGACCCGCCCGCCGACCGGCCCACCCGCCTCGGCCCGCGCGCCGAGGTCTGGCCGTACGTCGTCGCCTTCGAGTTCGTCGTCGCGATCTACGGCGGCTACTTCGGCGCGGGCATCGGCATCATGACGCTCGCCGCGCTCGGCCTCGTCGGCTTCACCGACATCCACCACATGGTCGGGCTCCGCAACTTCGCCGCGCTCTGCATCAACGGCATCGCCTCAGTCTACTTCGTATCGAAAGGGGCGGTGGTGTGGCCCGACGCGCTGGTGATGATCGTCGGCCAGATCATCGGCGGCTACGGCGGCGGCCGCATCGCGCGCCGGCTCGGGCGCACGTTCATGCGGCGCGCGGTCGTCGTGATCGGGATCGCCATGGCGCTCTCCCTCTTCCTCGCGCGATAGCGGCCTACGCCGTCGCGTTCGCTCGGCGTCGTGAGAGCTCATCCTTCGAGAGCTCAGTTGTCGCGGATCGCGTGCGAGCGGCCCTCCGTATCCGCCGCCGTGCTCTCGAACGTGCCTTCGAGGCGTTCTCCGTCGGGCGAGAGGCGCCAGCGGAAGCTGCCATTGGAGTCACGTTGCGTCCCATGCTCCACGAACCGCACGAGCACGTCCCGGCCATCTACCGTTCCCTCGAGGACGATCGGGTTCCGCTGATTCGGCGGGATCGGCCTGTCGTCGATCGTGAACTTCCGGCCGTGGCCAGTGATGCTGCTGCCGTGCTGCTCGAGCTCGATGCGGAAGCGAACGCGAAGTCCGCGGAAGGCCGAATGGCTCGTCTGCTGGATCGCGTTGGTCACCATCCAACGGCCGGCGAGGTTGGGCGCCGGCTCCCCGTCCGCATCCGCAGCGTTCGCGCCGGACGGAACGTCTTTGGATGCCGTGTCAGCGGCTTCGGGAGGCGCCGGAGCGGCCAACGGCTCTTGCGGCGCGGCCGTCGGCTGCGGTTGTCGTGCGACGACGGCGGCGGGCGCCTTCGGCAACCGCGCCTTCGGCGCCGCACGCCGGGAGTTGGACCGCCGCGTGGCGTCCTCGGTGGCGCGCGGAGCGGGCACACGGGTGGCGGCCTTCAGCGGGGCACGTTCCGCAGGAATGTCGACGAAGCGCGGAAGAGGCGTCGCCGCCGGGACCTCGTTGCGCTCGACCGCAAGGAGCGTCTTCACGTCGATCGTCGCGAGCCGGTCCTCGGTGTCCGCCGTCGCGACGGGCCCGGGTTCCGCCATCCTCACGGCAGTCGTCTCGTCGTCGTTTGCCACTGGCGAGGCGGCGATCGTCGGATCCTCGCGACACCCTCCGAGCCCGCATATCGCCAATGTCCGTATCGTGTGGGTCAGGGCGGCGGCCACGGTCGCGACGGCGAGATAGATCACCCAGGACGAGCGGCGGCGCGGGGAAGGCGGCGGGCGGCCGGGTGTGCGCTCCGACGCGGCGCGCTGGCTACTTCCGAGCGCTTTCGCGATGGCGCGCAGATCATTTCGTGGATCCACGACTGGCGGCCCCTAAAAGCAAGTCGGCGGCCATCGTTGCGACACCAGATGAGAGGGTTTCGGGCCCGATCGCGTAGAAGCTACCGCGCAAACATTGCCGAAGGGTCCGCGCGGAGTGAGCAAAGGCACACACCGACATCAGTCTCGACGTCGTTGCGGCGAAAATCGCCCGACGCCGAGGCTCTCGATTCAAGGCAAGCGCGTTACTCGTCGCATTGGAGCGTGTCCTCGATGTCGGCACCGGTCACCGCCATTTTCCCCGTCGTATAGACGTTGGCGGTCGAGGAATAGAGCGGCAGCTTGATGGTCTTCAAGGGCGCCAGCAGCACGGGATCGAGGAGCGCGCCGAGCTTGAGGCTCAGTTTCTGTGCGGCTGGCAAGTTGAGGATCACGGATCCGGCGTGGCCCGGGGTGACTCGAATCGAGCAATCCTCTCCGACGGTCAACGCTTTACCGACGTTGATGATGACCGTTTCGGTGGCCGGTCCGAAGTTGATGGCGAGGTCCGAAGGCTCCGGCTCGCCGTCGATCTTGGCGGGCACCACCTTGATGGTATCGACGTTGATCACGTGCACGCCCGGGCCGAGGTTGATCGCGTATTCGTCGCCCGTGTCGACGATGATCTCGGAGAGCGTCTGCGTCGGCGGACGACTGGCGAGGAAGGTCGAGGCCGCTTGGAAATCGGCGACGCCCTGCTGGCAGTTCGCGATCTGAGAATTCGAGCCGTCCACCGTGACCGAGCCATCGGCGAGGAGGTAGTCCAGCCCTTTGATCGGCCCGCCACCCGTCGCGACGTCACCGGTCACGTACGTGCCGGGCTCGATCATGCCATCGAACTTGATGGGCGAGAACGTGGCGGCAACCTTGGGCCCCCCGTTCGTGAGGATGAGGTCGCCATCGATCGCGGTGCCAATCTCTTTGGCACCGAACTTACCAGACGCGCTGCACACCGACCCGGAGACCGCGTTCTCGATCGGCTCCGACTCGCCGCCTTCCGAATACTTGCCTTCCTTCACCTGGAGGGATCTCGCGGCGATCACGCCGAAGTCTCCGGCGGCACCGAGGCAATTGCACAGGTTGTGGGGACACGGACGGTGGCACTCGTTGTCGCAGTCGTCGCCGTCGATCATGTTGCCGTCGTCGCAATCCTCGATGCCGACCTGAATGCCGTCGCCGCAGGTCGCGTGGCAGCCGTTGTCGCAGCCGTCGTTCTCCACGCTGTTGGCATCGTCACAGTCTTCGACGCCGTCGTGGAGAATGCCGTCGCCGCAGAACGCGTTCTGACACGCGCTCGTACAGGCATCGGTTTCGACGCCATTGCCGTCGTCGCACTCCTCGCCTTCCGTGGCATCCGCGATCCCGTCACCGCAGAACGCGGGCGTGAAGGTGATCCACCACGAGGCATTGGCGGAGAAGTACGTCGCGGGGAATTCGCCGGACGCGGATATCTCGAACAGGAACGATTGACCCGCGACGATGTAGCCCGAAAGGGTCGCGGGAGAGTTTCCGAAACCCATGCCGCAGGACTGCTCGCTGAGCGTTCCGCAATCGCCCGCATAGACCGTTAGGACCGGCTCGACCGGCTCGTCTGGCGGGAATATCGGCGGCCATTGGCGAACCGCATTGACCGTCAGCCGACCGGTGTCCGTGGCCACATACGAGAACCAGACCGTGTGTAAGTCGCTACTCGTGGTACAGGTGTGTACGGGGTCCGAGCCGGACTCAGTGGCAGCCGCCAGGTCGACGAACCCACTGGCCGTGGTCGTCGAGATGACGGTGGGCACGCTGCACTCGTCGTTCGGCGGTTGCACGCTGAGCGTCAAGATTGCGCTCGCGTCGGGTGTGAAGGTCACGCTCGAGACCTCGAAGAGGTAAGTCACGCCGTTCACCGCTGCGAAGCTGAGGGTGTTCGTCCCGGTTACGAGCGCACACCCGACCTCCGTGAGCGCGCCGCACGTGCCCGTGTACACCGTGAGCACGAGGGTCGACGGCGACGGCGTGTTGAGGTTCGCCCTGATGTTCCCGTCGCCCGTAGCCGTGTACTTGAACCAGACGGTCTGCAGGTCGGCGCCGCTGGTGCAGCTGTGTTCCGGGTCCGACGCGGATTCCGTCGCTTGGCCCACGTTCGCAAAGTTGCCGGGGCCAGTCGTCATGATCGTCGACGCCGCTGCGCACTCGTCGTTCGAGCTCCCGTTCGTGCAGGCGTTCGTGCACGCGTCGGTGTTGACGGCATTGCCGTCGTCGCATTGCTCGGTGCCCTCCGTCACGCCGTTGCCGCATTTGAAGTGGCAGTCCGAGTCGCAGCCGTCGCCGTCGACGAGGTTGCCGTCGTCACAATCCTCGCCGTAGGCGAACGCGTGCGTGCCGTCGCCGCAGACGGCGGCCAGCCAAGACTCAATGGTCAGGTCGTCGGCCCCGGCGGCCGATGAGGCCTCGATCAGGTAGGTGGCGCCGGCTTCGACTGGGAACGAAATCCCCGCATACTCGTTCGGCGGGCCGACGTTGCACGCCTCTTCGGCGAGCCCGCCGCACGTCCCCGTGTATGCGCTCAGGACCTGGGCGGCGCTCTGCGGTACCAGATCGAACACGATCATCCCGTTCACCGGCGAGGTGTATTCGAACCACACGGTATGATCGTCGGCCGACGTGGTGCAGGTGTGGACAGGGTCGCCACCGTCCACGGAGGCCTCCAGCGAATTGACGGTTGCAGACTCGAGGCCAGAGGTGGTCGACACCGGCGTCAGGACGAGCGGCGACGCGCATGCGTCGTTCGCAGGTTGGACTACAGCGCAGCTCTCGCATCCGTCACCGGCGGCGCCGTTGCCGTCGTCGCACTCCTCACCGCCCTGCTGGACGCCATCGCCGCAGCCCTCCGTGGCGCACGCGGGGGAGCAGCCGTCACCGCCCAGGACGTTGCAATCGTCGCAGTCCTCGCCCGCGTCGGTGACGCAATCGCCGCAGCTCGGGACGCGCGTCGCGGTGAAGTCGCCGAAGAACGTGCCGCTCAAGGAGAACGTGGTCGCGAGCTCGAGCAGGTACGTCGTTCCGGCGTTCAGCGTCACCGGTGTCTGGTTGCAGCTCACCGGCACGAACGCGCCGCACGACCCGGAGTAGACGGCCAACACTGAGAAGCCGCTGCCATCGATCGGACCGAGCGCGACGTGCATCGCGCCGGTCGGCGTGTACCGGTACCAGACGCTGTTGAACGTTCCCCCCGCACACGACGGCGCAGGGTCACCCGCACCGGCCGTGGCCTCTCCGATGTTGACGTGGTCGGTGAACGGCAACGCGCTGATGGTGACGGCCGAGGCGCAATCGTCGTTGGGAGGCGGCAGCGCGCGCGCGGCGCCGGGCAATCCAAGTTCGATCGTCGCGGCGAGCAGCACCAGAAGCCTGCACACCGGTCGGGGGATAGGTCGAGTCATGGAACGCTCCTCGGCGGGGGCAGTCGGCCGTCCCCTGTAATGGGATGTCATCGCCGTATCGTGGGGCGTCGCGAACCGTCAACGCGCGATGGGCGGGTTTCGTCCGCTGTGCGCCACCGTGGAGCACAATTTCCGCAACGGAGACCGACACACGCGGGATCCATGGCTTTCGCTACGGCAAAATCGCCCTGCCGCGGGATCAACGGGATCGGGAGCGAGTGCACGGAGGGATGACGCGCGGTCCGACCGCTAAACCTCGAGACCGACCGCGCGCATGAGCGCGAGCGCGTTGCTCTTGGTCACGACGCCCGACCGCATCGTGTAGTCGAAGCACATCCGGCCGTCCTCGAGATGGTCCTCGAAGTGTACGTTCGTCGCGGGCGCGCCGAGCGCGGTCAAGCCGTCGACGATGCGGGCGAGCGCCAAATCGTGGGTCGTGACGAGCCCGAGCGCGCCCTCGGCGGCGAGGCTCTTCACGATCGCCTCCGCGCCGATCGCCCGATCATGCGAGTTGGTACCGCTCAAGATCTCGTCGAGCAGGAAGAGCAGCGGCAGCGGACCGCGGCCGATCGCGACGATCTGACTGAGTCGCTTCACCTCGGCGTAGAACCGCGACGTCCCGTCCTGCAGCGAGTCGACGATGCGGATCGCGGCGCCGACGGCGAACGGCGTGACCACGAGTCGCCCGGCGCGGACGGGTGCCCCCGCGAGCGCGAGCACGACGTTCGTGCCGACCGTGCGGAGCAGCGTGCTCTTCCCCGACATGTTCGAGCCGCTGACGATCAAGACCCGCATGTGCTCGTCGAGGCGAACGTCGTTCCGCACGCAACGCTCCTCGGAGAGCAAGGGGTGCCCGAGGGCGCTGCCGTCGATGCGGGGCGTACCGTCGACGAGCTCGGGAAAGGGATCCGCGGGATGCTCGTAGGCGTGGCTCGCGAGCGCGAGCAACGCTTCGAGCTCGCCGATCGCCGCGAGCCAACGCGGCACGGCGGGCCCCGACTGCGCGCGCCAGGCCTCGATCGCGAGCGCAAAATTGGTGCGCCACAGCAGCGCGAACGACGCCACCGCGAACACCTGGTTGCGATACGCGTCGAGGAGGTTGATGAGGCGCTGCAACCGCGCGATGCGGCGTGACGGCGGCTCACCGGCGCTTTCGACGGCGGATTGCAACGCGCGGAGCCCCGGCGCGTCGAAGCGCTCCCGCTCGAGCAGCGCGAGCAGATCGGCGAGCAGCGCCAAGTGCACGGCCGGTTGCGTCGCCCGGCGGAGCGCGCGCACGACCTGCGGGCGAAGCCGAAGCGCGAACGCGATCTGCACGGCTCCGCCGAGAAGCATCGGCCACGGGCCGAGCCAACCGAGATCCCAGGCGGCGAAGCCCGCGAACGTGAGCGCCGGCAGCAGCAGCGCGAGCGCGCGCTCGACGGAGCCGACGTGCCACGGGGGATCGTGTGCCCAGGCCGTGAGACCCGCGGGATCGATCGCGCCACGCACGTCCTCGCCGACGAGCGCAATCGTCTCGCGGAGGTCGAGGCGCGGACGGAGCTCGTCGATTGATCGTTGCCGCATGGGCACCTCGCCCGGCGGAGCCGGTGCGAGCAGCCAACGCGCCAACGTCTCTTCGCCCGCCTGCGTCCGTGCCGTGCAGAGGAGCTCGAAGAGCGAGCCGTGGCCGAACAGGTCGAGGTCCGCCGCATACGGATGGGCGGGTTCGAGGAAACGCTCGCCCCCTACCCCCTTCCCCATCCAGGTGTGATCGAGCCGCGCGAGGCCCGCCTCATAGAAACGCACCGAGCGCGCGGCCTGCTGCTCCGCGCGGCGCGTCCGTTGGTGCATCGCCACCAACCCCGCGAACACGACCGCCGGAATCGCCACCACCCAGCGCGGCACGAGGCGAAAATCGAAGGCGAGAAAGAGGAGCGCGAAACCCGCAGCGGCGGTGATCATGCGGGCGCGGGACAGTCGTTCGGCGCGCTCCGCCAATCCGTCGCGCGTCGCGGAGCGTGCGGACAACCTCTCCTCATATGCAGCGCGCGGCGTCACCAGGCTCGGGACATCACCGCTTCTTCGGCGGTGACGGATCGGCGGCCGGCGCCGAGCGCTTCTTGCCGTTGTAGGTCCATCCCTCGGCATGAAGCCCGCCGTCGATCGTGTAGCCCGTCTGGTAGAGCCGGACCACGCCTTCGGGATCGACGATCACGAAGCTCGGCGTCCCGCTGACGCCGTAGCCCTGGAACGTCACCCGGTGCGGATCGACCGCGACGATCTCCGGAAACGCCTCCTTGGTGTCGGCGAGGAACTTTCGGACGAGATCCGGGTCTTCGTCGGTGATCGCAATCAGATCGAGGCCGCGCTCCTTCGCGAAGGCCATGATCTCCGGAAGCGCGTGTTTGCAGATCACGCACCAGGTCGCCCAGAAGTAGAGGAGGTCCGGGCGCTCCTTCGAAAGCTGATCCTCGCCGCGCACGACTTGGATGTCCATCGTCGGCGCGACCGCGCCGACCTTGGGCGGGCCGGGGAGCTCTGGCAGCTCGAGCGGATACGGGCCGGGACGGAGCGTGATGGTCCGGGGCGTGCCGTCACGCAGCGTCGCGAGCTCGTAGTCGACGCCGATCTCGCTCCGCATCGTCCATTCGCGCACCTGGGTCGGCTCTTTGAAGAGCGCACCCGGCGGCCCGAGGATGATGTCGCCGACCTTGAGACCGGCGGCCTCCGCGGGCGAGCCTTCGTTGACGGTCTGGATGCTCACCGCGCCCGCAGTCACGTTCCACTTCTTCTGCTGCGCCTCGTCGAGCGGCCGGAAATAGATGCCCATGTACGCTGGCATCAGCTCCTCGACCAAGCGGCGCTCTTCGGCGAGCGGCGGGAAGCTCTCGCCCGATACGAGCGCGGCCGGCGCGTTCGCATCGATCCGGCCGCCGAGCGCCAGGTCCTCGCACGCGGCGAGGTGCTCGAACGCCGCGCGCTCCTCCGGGGTCGCGCGCGTCGCCATGTAGAACCGTCCCGCCATGCCGGTGAGATGCGTCCTGAGGCGCAGCACGGCGCCGAGCCGCACCTCGGCGCGATAGCTCGCCGCCGACGCATCGGCGGCCTTGCGCTTGAGGAGCTTCAACCGCGCGTGACGGGCGGGATCGCTGCTCGCGTAAGGCACCAGCTCGGCCAGGAGCTCGTGCAGCATCGTCTTCCGCGCCTCGGCCTCGAGCACCTTCGTCGCGTTGGCGTCGAAGCGCTTCTTCCACTCGGGGCGCTCCTTCACGAAGTCGCGAAGGATCTCGATCTTGAGGGCGTCGAACGCCTGGTTCCAACGATCGGCGTAGGTGGCGAGCCGGCTCGAAAACTCGGGCAACACGCGCGCCTGCTCCTCGAGCTCGCCGAGCGAGCGCGGGCTGAACGTGCCGAAGCTCGCGCCGATGCGGTCGAGGAGCCGGATGTCGGGCTCCCAGGCGCCACGGTCGCGGAGGGCCTCGGCGAGGAGCTCGTCGGCGTACTTCGCCATGCCCTGCTCCGCCGCGATCTTCGCGGGGTCCTCTTCGGCTTTGGCGGGCGGCTTCTTGTCCGCCGGCGCCGCGCCCTTGTCGGCGGCCTCCGGCGCGGCGGGCGGCGGCGCCTTCACGTATCCCGCCTTCTCGGCCGCCTTGGTGAGCCGCGCCGCCAGAAAGACGTCGAGCGTCGAGTTCGGGATGTCGGGCGTGCGATCGGTGACCAGCACGCTCGCCTCGGCCGCGGGAAACCGATCGAGGCCCGCGACCGCCTCGAGAAAGTGGTGCGAGTGCCCGATGCCGTCTTTGCCGCGGTTCTCGGGGTAGCAGCCGTAGGCGCGCCGATCGGCCGTCGTCGAGAAGTAGCCGCAGACGTTTCCGACCGGGGTGGCGTCGGCGTCGGGATGAATGACGGAGGCGAACGAGCCCGAGAAGCACTGCGACATCAGCATCACGACCCGCACCCCGGGGTCGAGTGTCGCGACCATCTCGCGGAGCTCGTCGACACTGAGCGTCTCGCCCCAGAGCGAGATCGTATTGTTTTTTTCGTTCTCCGCGTTCCGCTCGCCGTGGTCGGTCACGTAGAAGAGCAACGTGTCGCCGGGCGCGAGCCGCACCTTGGCGTCGGCGAACCAGGCACGAAGCGCGTCCTTCTTCGCTGCCTGTAACGTCACGCCCTCGACGGTCGAGTCGACGTAGGTGATGGGGGCGCGGAGCGCGTTCTGCGCCCACGTCGGCAGCACCCAGAAGCCGCGCACGTCGTCGTTCTCGCGCGTCGCGAGGTCGGGGGCGGGATCGGCACCGTCGGCGCTGAAGACGGTGATGTTGGCGGCCGGCACGCCGTCCGCGCGCAGCAGCTCGTACGCGCGCCGGATGTGGTGCAGGTGGCTCTGGTAGTTGATCTCCTTCCGGTGGCCGCCGTTCAGCAGGACCGCGAAGAGATGGCCCGGGGCCGGCGGCGGAACGCCCGGAACGGCCGCCGACACGCGGCCGCCGGGCTCGCCGGCATGCACGGCGCACCCTGACGCCGAAAGAGAGGTGAGCAACAGTACAAGGACGAAACGGAAAGGGACGCGACGCCCGAGGCTCGGCACCCGCGGACCCTACCAGAGGGCGACGCAGGCGAGAATCACCGTCAGCGTGATGCGACGCCGGTCAGCATCTGGATGACGGCGTCGGCATGAGCCTCGGCGAACGCCGGGTCGGTGGCGTCGATGCCCATGATGCGACGGCACTCCGGCGCTTGACTGAATACGAGCCCCGCAGCGCCGAGCATGATGTAGTGCAAGCTCGCGGCCGGCACGTTCGGCAAGAGCCCGCGTGCCTGCCCGCGCTCGATCAGCTGGCGCAAGGTTTGGTGCATGGGTGTCACGAAGCGATCGGCGAGCCAGCGCATGCGCGGGCTGTCGCGCTTCCCCTCGTCGTTCATGAGCCGCATGAACTCGGGCCTGTGCGCGACGAAGCGCACGAAGCTGCGCGCGAGGTGCTCGAGCTGTTGCCGCTCGTCGTCGCCCGTCGCCGTGGACGTCGCCGCGAGGATCTCACGTTGCAGCTCGGCGAAGGCGTGCGTCACCGCCTCGCGCCAGAGCGTTTCCTTGTTCGAGAAGTAATAGGTGATGAGGCCGAGGTTGGCGCCTGCCTCCTCGGCGATGTCGCGGGTCCGGGCGCCGTCGAAGCCGCGCTCGGCGAAGACCCGGAGCGCGGCCGCGAGGATTTTGCCCCGGGTGGTGTCGTCGGCCGGGGTCGGAGTCGCTACCGCCCGGGTCCCTGGCCGCCTCGACGTTGTCTTCTTTGGCGCCGCCTTCACCGAGGATGGTTTTTACTCTCTTGACTAAAGAATGCAAGCCCGGTTTATACGTTCGACTAATGCGAAGGAGGCTCCCCGTGCGACTCGTCACGTTCCGCCATCACGCTCGAACCCGCAAGTCGTTCGCCACCCATTGCCTGCTCGGCCCGGCCCTCGTGACGGCGGACGAGGTTCCCGATCCCGCGAACCTCGCGCTCGCGACCTACGTGAACGGCGAGCGGCGTCAGTTCTCGAATACGAACCAACTGATCTTCGACGGCGCGGCATTGATCGAGTTCTTGTCGACCGGCCTTCACGCACGAGCCGGGCGACGTCATCTGCACCGGCACGCCGGGCGGCGTCGGCATGCTGATGCAGCCGCCCGCCTGGCTCGTGCCCGGTGACGTGGTGCGCGTCGAGATCGAGGGGCTCGGCGCGCTCGAGAGTCCGATCATCGAGGAGCCGCTACCCAGCGACTAGTCGGACTTCGCTTTGAACTTCCCGGCCTGGTTGTTGACCGTGGTCGAATAGGTCGCGTCCCAGCATTCGCCGGCCGTGTTGTTGAGCTGGACCTTCACCGGCAGATGCGAGATCGGGAGCGTCGGCGTGTGCAGGGTCGGGCCGCGGCCTTTGAAGGAGATCTTGGCTTTGCTGGCGTCGCCCGCGCGCAGGATCAGCTGCTGGACGCCGTCGGGCGTGAGGTCACGATCGACGTAGCGGAACCCATTGCTGTTTTCGTGCCAGCACGGCTTCGGGCTCTTCACGTTGCAATTGCCGCCGGCGGGTGCGCTCGCATGCGAGAGCAGCGTGTCCTGGCCGTCGTAGATGCAGAGGCGATAGTCGGTATCGACCGTCGGATTGCCGAAGGCCGACTTCGGCGAGGCGGCGCCCTTGCTCCACTTCCACTGCAGACGGTCCTTGGTGTCAGGCGTCACGTTCCGAACCTGCAGCTGGGCGCCACCCGGAACGACCGGGGTACGACAGCTCGCGGCCGGCGTCGCGCCACATGCGCCCGGGACGAGCTGTACGACCTGCTGAAAGGTCGGCCGATTGATCCAATGGATTGCCGGTACGGCGGAGATGCCGACCGCCTGGTGACGGACGTCGTCGTCGACGATTGCACGCTTCCAATCGGCGACGTTGGAGCTGCCAAACGCGGCTTCAAGATCAGCAGCAGCCTGCTCGAGCGCGCCCCAGAGCGCGGTCCGGCAGTCGGCGAGGTTCCCGTTGCCGCAATAGGTCCGCGACCACGGATCCTGCACCGGCTTGCCGAGCACCTGCCGCAGGTCCTTCTGCACCTGACTGTACGCTCCGCCGTTGAAGGCCGAGCCTTGGTGCGCTCCCGGCGTGTCGTGCAGCCCGATGTGCAGGGCGTTCAATGCGTCACCCGACGCGGCGTCGAACATCGCGTGCGCCGCCCGCGGCCACCACGCGTCCATGATCGCCGGCGACTGCGGATCGTCGTACTCGCCGCTGTGGTCGAAGTCGCGCCGATGGGTCTCAGCGACGTTCCAGGCAGCCAGCCGATCACGCATGTCCTGCACGCGCGCGTCGAGCCCGCCCGGCGCGGTCGCGCCCAACACCTCGAGCATGAGCGAGAGGTTCTCCTGGCCGCGGAGGTCGACCGTGCCGGCGTCCTCCATCGCGTCGATCATGTCGGTGCGATCGGCGTTGCCGGCGGCGATCAGCGCCTCCACCCGCTTGTCGAGCAGCTTGCTCCGGTACACCGGACCATAGGAGAACTCGCGGTCGTTGGCGCCGAACTGCGGCGCCTGTTTGTTGTTCCACGAGGTGATGTAGCCCTCGGGGGGATTGAGCTGGAACGGCTGGGACGCGAGCGGGATGAAGCCCTGCCAGTCGAACTGGCCGTCGCCGAGCGTCGGGAGGTACGGGTCGACGCCCTGCGCGCGCTGCGGGCACTTGCAGGAATGCTGGTACCCGATGTCGTGCTGGTCGATGTAGAGCCAATTGAAGGTGTAGTCGACGCCGGCGCCCAGGGCCTGGCGGAACGAGTCGTAGCCGTTGGTCATGAACGTCGGGTCGTTGATGCGGCGGAACCCGCGCGCCGAGCCGAGCTCGTTCCTATAGGTCGACCGCAACGTGGCGATCGCGATCGGCGTGTCGTCGAGCAGCGTGCCGCGCGCGACCAGTGGCCCGTAGTCCTCCGTGCGTTCGACGTGGAAGGACAGCACGACATCGACACCGGGGATCAAGATGCACCCGTCGTTGATCTTGCCGTCACCGTCGTCGTCGACCGCGTCGGCGCACTGCACGACCGGCAGCTCCGGGAGGCCGACGGCCGGGCAACCGTCATTGACGAACCCGTCGTTGTCGTCGTCGAGCGCGTTGTCGCACTGGCTCCCGCTCTCGCCGAGGGTCGGGTTCGGGAGGCCGCCCGCCGTCGGTTTGGCGATCTGCGTGTGCTCGTAAGCCTCGATCGGCTTGCAGACGCCGTCGTGCAGGTAGCCCATCGACGCCGTCGTCGCGGGCCCGCCGCCGGGCTCGCAGAGCAAAAGCACGAACTGATCGACGAGGTCGCCGCCGGCCGAGGTCGCCGACCACGCGTACTTCCCGCCACGCCCGAGCTGCACGTAGATGTCGGTGCCGGCGAACGCCGCGCCGCGGGCGTCGATGTCCGGGCCGTGCACGTCCTTCTCCACCAAGAGCTGCGGCATGAAGTAGGCGGTCTGTGGACCGAAGACGGCGATCGGGTTTCCGTTCCGGGTGTGCTCGCCGGCGATCATCAACCCGTTGCTGGTCGCGCTCGGAATGCCGAATCCCGAAGGACCGTTCGCGATCGCGTCGAGCAACGCCTGCAACGGCGGCCCCGTAACGTCCACGGGAGTCAGGCTCGCGCAATCGATCTGCGGGTTTGCCGCCGGGTTCACCGGACCGAGATCGGTCAGGTACGGCGCCGGGACGCGTGAGGTGGTCGGCGCCTCGACGTCGTTCTTGAAATGCAGATCGTCGAAGATGGCGCGCGCGGTCGCAGCGCTCCCGAGCGTCGCCTCCATCGCCTGCAAACCGCAGAAGTTCGTGAGCTCGCCGCCGCCACCCTTCCCGAAGATGCCGCCGACGAGCGCCGCGGTTGCGACGATGTCTTCGGGCTTCCAGGGCTGCGGCACCTGTTGAAGCGCCGGGTACTCGGCCGGAAGCTTCGTCGGGTCGAGCAGGGCCTCGTTGATGTACGCGTTCACGCCGTCCACGTATGCGAGCGCATCGGCGGCGATTGCTTGGTTTTCGGCGTCGCCGTTTTGAAAGGCCTGGACTTGCGCCGTGAGGTCCGCCTCCGTGTAAGGCGCAATGGCGAGCTGCTCGCGGTCCATCGCGATGTCGGATGGCGAGGCGCCGATGAACTCGGAGACGCGCGCGCGGCCGTAGTGGCGGAGCACGTCCATCAGGAAGAGGCGGTCCTCGGCGCCGGTATAGCCCTGGGCGAACATCGTCGCGTAACGGGTGGTGCCGAAGATGTGCGGCACGCCGAAGCTCGCGTCGCGAACGACCGTGACGCCGGCCGTCGGCGAGTAGGTGCGCAGGATGTCGGTATCGGGCGTGCCGAACGACGCGTCCTTGAAGAAATCGAAGAGCTGCGCCTCGGTGAGACCCGGCGACGCGTAGACGAGCGCCCCATACATGTCGAGCTGATCCCGGACGTACGGCGGATAGGTTCCGCCCTGGACCTGGATCGCCTCCGCGCCGTTCAGCGAGCCGTCTTGGCCCGGCGGGAGGATGTTGACGAAGCCGCCGGCGTCACCGAAGCCGCGGTAGTTGCCTTGGGCCGACGCGAGCGCCGGGATCAGGAGGACGATTGCGGCGAACAGACCGAGAGTGACGTAGGGGCGCATGCGCATGAAGCTTTTCCTCCGGGGGTGGACGTCGTGAGCGACGTGCTGGCGGAGGGTAGAAGGCACGACCGCAACGGCCAATCCCGCTCGGTCGTGAGCAACGCCCCGAAAACAGAGGAGACTTTCCAAGAAAACGGGGGCGGACTAACCATGGCGACCGTGAGCGAGGCAGGTCGAGGTCGTGAGCGGAGCGTCGTGCTCCCGTATTGGCTCGATCGGCCCGCCGAAGAGGCCGTCGACATCGCCGTGGCGGCCGAGGGCGCCGGCTTCACCCGCCTCTGGGTCGGTGAAATGGCGACGTTCGACGCGTTCGCGCTCGCGACGGCGATCGGCCTCCGCGCCCCGCGGCTTCGGCTCTCAATCGGGCCGCTCGCGATCGGCGTCCGGAGCCCGGTCGGCATCGCGCTCGGCGTCGCATCGGTCGCGACGCTCACGGGCGGCGCCGTCGACGTGGCGCTCGGCGCCTCGAGCCCGGCCATCGTGGGCGGCTGGCACGATCGGCCGTGGGAAGCGTTGCCGCGGCAGATGCGCGAGACCGTCACGGTGTTGCGGACGCTGCTCGGCGGCGGGCGCGGCGACTACGACGGGACGCGGGTGCGGACCCACGGGTTTCGGCTGCAACGTCCCCATCCAGAGACCGCCGTCACCGTCGCGGCGTTCGGTCCCGCGATGACGCGGGTCGCGGCGCAGGTCGCGGACACATTGGTGCTGAACCTGGTGACGCCGGAACACATCGCAACTGTCAGAACGTTGGTAGCTGGCGAAGCGAGTCGTGTCGGCCGCCCGGCGCCGAGGATTGCGGTCTGGGTGCCCGTCGCGCTCGATCCTGGCTCGGCCACACTGCACCAGATGGCGTCGCAGATCGCCCTGTATCTTCGTCCGCCAGGCTACGGGGAAATGTTCGCCGCGCTCGGTTTCGGGTCGCTCGTCGACGATGCGCGCCGCGGGCGTCCGCGCTTGGAGCTCGCGGCGGCGATTCCACGCAAGCTGCTTGCCGCCGTCGGCGCGGTCGGGTCGAAAAACGAGATCGCGACCCGGATCGCCGCGTACCACGAGGCCGGCGCCGATGACGTGGCGATCGTACCCGCGACCGCCGAGGATGCGGCGGGCGCGCGGCTGTTGTCAGCGCTGCCTCTTTTGTAGACGCCTTAGGGGACTTCAGCCAGGAACGTCCGCGGAATCGAGCAGCCCGTGGCGACGCCAACCGGTGGTGAGCAGCCACGTCCGTGCCTTTACGACCGGTGGTTGTGGAAGCGAAGCCGCTGACTCTTCGTCGTCGGTCAGGTCTGCTTTTCGCTCCAGCCGTCAAACCAACGGGACGAGGAGGCCGGATCGAGGCGTACGGTCTACCAACCTTCTTTTATCGGCTCGCCCTGTCCGTCAGCGCCGCAACCGATACCGAATCGGCATCCGCTTCGGCCCACCCACGAACGTCGTCGCCATCGACTCCGTCTCACCGGCGAGCTCGATCGACTCGAGACGGGGCAGCAGCTCGCGGAAGAACGCCTCGAGCTCCATGCGCGCGAGATGCGCGCCGAGGCAGAAGTGGACCCCGATGCCGAACGCCAAGTGCTCGTCGGCGTTCTTCCGTCCGATGTCGAACCGCATCGGGTCGGGAAAGACGGTCTCGTCACGGTTCGCGGAGAAGTAGTTCATCATGAGCCAGTCGCCGGCTTTCAAGTCGACGTCGCCGAGCCGGTAATCGCCCTGAGCCTGGCGCATGAAGTGCCGGACCGGCGTCACCCAGCGGATGATCTCGTTCACCGCATTGGGGATCTTGGACGGATCGTCCTTCAGTGCCTGCATCTGCTCGGGATTGCGGATCAGGGCTTCGAGCCCGCCGGCGACCGAGCTCGACGTCGTGTCGTGTCCGGCGGTCGCGATGATCGAGTAGTAGCCTGCGGTCTCGAGGTCGCCGAGCGGCTGACCGTCGATCGTCCCGTTGGCGACGGTCGACGCGATGTCCGAGGTCGGATGGGCGCGGCGATCCATGGTGATGCCGTGGAAGTACATCGCCATCTCTTGGAGTGCCTGCATGAAGACCTGCACCGGGTCGACGCCCTCGACGCCGCCGACGTCGGGATCCTCGCCGCCGAAGATCTTCTGCGTGAGCGCGAGCATGCGCGGCTCGTCGGTCTCGGGCACGCCGAGGATGCTCAAGATCACGTGCAACGGATAGTAGAGCGCGATGTCGCGAACGAAGTCGCACTGCCCGTCGTGGTCGAGCATGCGGTCGACGAAGCGCTTGGCGAGCACGGGGAGCTTCGCACCGACCTCGCGCCGCAGGTTCGACGGCTTGAACCAGTCGTTGGTGATGAGGCGATAAGCACGGTGCTCGGCGCCGTCCATGTGGATGAGCGTCTTGATGTCGATGCCGAGGGCGCGGCTCTTCTCGATCTGCTCACGCGGCAGCAGCACCGAGTCGCGGGTGTTCCAGAACAGCATGTGGTTGCGCTCGATCTCGGCGAGGTCCGCGTGGCGCGTGACGGCGCGAAACGGGACGTAGCCCTCGACCGTGATCAGCGGCAGGGGGTCGGTCCGGCGAAGGCGCGATGCCGCGGCGTGCCAGAGATCCAGATCCGCGTATGCGGTGGGATCGATGAAGATGCGCGCGTCACCGAGCACGCTGAAATCCGAAGCCGTCGTGGGAGGAGCCATATGCTCCCGCCTAGCATCCCGCGCGTATCGGCTCCACTCAGGCCGACGCCGACACGTCGACGACGGTGGTCACGGGCAGCACGACGAGAAACCGCGCGCCGCGGCGATCGCGGCGGTTCTCCGCGGCGATCGTGCCGCCGTGCGCCGCCGTGATGGTGCTCGCGATGAAGAGGCCGAGACCCGTCGAGTCGGCGCGGGTCGCGACGCCGGTGTAGCGATCGAAGACCCGCGACTCCATGCCGGGCGGCAAGCCTTCACCGGTGTCCTCGACGACGACCTCGATGCGGTCGGACCCGGCGCGACGTGCCGCGACTCGCACGCTGCCGCCGGCGGACGTGTGCTTGATGGCGTTGCCGACCAGATTCGTGAAGACGCGTGCGAGCGCCGCCGCGTCCGCCTCGATGGCGGGGAGGTCCGGCGCCTCGTCGTGCCAGAGCGCGATGCCGCGCTGGGTCGCATGGCTGCGATGATCGCCCAGCACCCGGCGCAGCACGTCGTCGACGTCCACGGTGCGGGTCGGTTTCAAGAGAAAGCGTCCCGCCTCGATCTTGGACGCGTCGAGGAACTCGCCGGCCAGCTCGAGCGCGGTGCGCGCGGCGCGCTGCACCTGGATCAACAGCTCGTCGCGGGCCTTCGGGGTGAGCTCGCGCTCGGCGAGGAGCATGTCCACGTAGCCGTCGATGACGGCCATGGGATTCCGGATGTCGTGCGTCAGCATCGCGACGAAATCCGAGCGCGCCCGCAGCAGCTCCTCCTGGGCGCGACGCCCCTGGAACGCCGCACGCCGGCTACGCGCCAACTCGCGCGCACCGACCGTGGCGATCAGCACGCTGCTCGCGGTGGCGACCAGAATCGGCAGGTTCGCGCTCAGCGGGAACGTCCATGTGAAGCCGACGTGCAGTGCCAGCGCCAGCACGCCGAGACCGAGCATCTGCGCCCCGTCGAGCGGCAAGAGGAGCCCGGCTCCGAGGACGCAAAGAACCATGCCCGTCCCCTGGATCGCGTAGTGCGGATCGCTCGCCCCGTCGAAGAGCGGCATGATCGCCGCGACGATCAGCATCATGACGGCGACGGCGCTGCACCCGATCCACGCGGCCCACCGTTCGGCGTAGCGCGTCCGCGTGAGCGCCAGCAGGATCCAGAGCGCGATCGTGCCGGCGACGCGATACACGACCGCTTCCGAATAGCGCCCAGGAGCGATGCGCCACACGTCGACCCCGACGAATGCGAGGTGGATCGACCATCCCAGATGGATCGCGACCCGCGATCGTTGGAGCATCAGCTGCCGCGTCTCGCGGACGAGCTCCTCCGACTCGGCCCCTACGCCCGACTGGTGGCGTCCGGTCCACACCCTCCGGCACGATGCCACGCGGCCCGGGGAGCGTCTGCCATCAATCGCCCGCGACCTCGCGTGCGGGGCACAATCGCACACGAGCTCCGCGACATGGCACCTCTCAGGACACGAGGTCGACGTCCCAGAGCGCGTCGATGGTCGGCGGATGTTCGGCCGCCGTCCACGTCGCGCCGCCGTCGTTGGTCGCCCAGCTGCGACCGAAGCTCGACCGCGGAAGCTGCAGCGGCCGGGCGTCCTGCGCCACCACGACAGCCGAGCGATCGTCGATCGCGTCGAAGCCGAGCGTGAGCTCGCCGAGCCCGTCGACGTCGAGGCGCGGCTCCCAGGTCACGCCGTCGTCGCGCGTGCGAAAGACGCGCAAGCGTCCATCGGAGTCTCCACTGCTCGTCGCGATCCAGCCGAGCCCACCGCCGAGGAACGCGCCCCTGCGCACTCGCAACGACCCGGGAAGATCACCTTGACGGTCTTCCCACGTCTCCCCACCATCCGCCGACACGCGCACCGTAGAGCGCGGACCGAGAAACCAGAGACGCCCGCTCAGGTCGCAGGCCGCCGCCGCGTCGAAGCCAGGTGGCACGCGCGTCGTCGCATCCTCCCAAGAACGGCCGCCGTCGCGCGTCACGAGCACGAGCGACACCTCGAAGCCGACGAAGTCCGTCCCCGTCGCGAGACCGGCACCGCTCGGCGCGATGCAGACGGTCCGCAGTTGCACGTCTGCCACCGCCGTGCCGAGCAGCGGGAGCAGCGACCGCCGCCACGTGGCGCCGCCGTCCTCACTGAAGAGCACGACCGGGCCTGGAGGCACCGGTAGATCGCGCGCTTCCTGACCGACCGCGACCACGTGCGTCCTGTCCGCCGCCGCGACGTCGATCAGTACCGGCGGCGCCCCGACGATGTGCGACCCCTGGGCCATCCAGGTCACGCCTCCGTCGCCGGTTCGCAGCACGACCCCAGCTACCGTCCCGCTCACGAGCCATCCGACGGCCCGGTCGGCGAAGCTGACGGCGTGCACCAATCCGAGGCCCGATCCGGCCCATGTGAACCCCCCGTCATCCGAGCGGAGCAGTTGACTCCCGGTTGCCCAGGCGACGGCCGCCATGGTCGTCGCGACCGGGCTCGGCGTCGGCAAGGTCGTAGGGGACGCCAGAGGAGTCTGGGCGATGGTCACCGACGGGCTCGCGGTCGGCATCGGGGCGCCATCATCCTCGCCTCCCCCATCGCCGCCACAGCCCGCAACGACCACGAGCACGAGCACACGAGTGAAGCGGCAGAAACGCGGACGGAGGGCAGGCACTACGGAGCTGGACGCAGTGCAGCGCCGCTTTCTTACACGTCGCAGGGCGACCCAACCCTTGCAAACGATCGACGGGTTGCGGGATGAAGACTCGAGCTCCCCGATGGCAACGCCTCGACTAGCGCAGCCCGTCCCAGAGGATCCGGCCTGGCCAGGCGCGGAGCGCCGGCCGATCGTCTTCCTGCTCGACGCCGCGAGCGGTATCGAGCGGCGGGTCCTGGAGCACTGGATCGCAGAGCACCGGCCCGAGGGCGTCACGTCCGAAGGCATCGAGTCGATTCCGATTCCCGCCACGCGCGGCAGCGGCCAGCGCGGGCGGCTCGATCCAAAGCTCGAGGCCCGGCTCGCCATCGGCGACGATCCGCTGATGGCACCGCTCCGCGTCGCGTGGCAGCCGCCCGAGGTCGACGGCGTGCATCGCACGCGCCTCCGCGACTTGCTCTCGACCGGCGACCCGCGCGATCCCGGACGCCTCCGCCAGTGGTGGGTGCTACGCCGACATCCCGAGCGCTGCCGCATCGTCGCTGGCGAGCCGGCGCCGCTCTCGCAGCTCCGCGAGCGTTGGCAGGTCGCCTGCGGCACCGACGCCGCGCAAACGACCGGCCTCGCCGACTTCGTCGCGTTGCAAGCGACGCTCGCCCTCGAGCGCGCCGAGCGGCGTCTCCGCGGCACCCGTTACAAGGTCCCGCGCTTCGTCCGCGAGAGCATCGCGGCGCGGCCGAGCTTCCGGGGCGGCGTCGCGCGGCTCGCGCGCGAGCTCGGCAAGCCCGAGGAGAAGGTCGCCGCGGAGGCGATCGGCTACCTGCGCGAGATCGCCGCGACCCACAGCCCCTACGTCATCGACCTGACGGCGCACCTGATCCGCCTCCTCTACACCCGCGGCTACGGCGAGGCATTGCACTACGACCACCAGCAGCTCGCCGAGGTCTACGCGCTCGCCCAGCGCCACCCGGTCGTCTTCCTGCCCTCGCACAAGTCGAACCTCGACCATCTGGTTCTGCAGTACGCGCTCCACGAGAACGGCCACCCGCCGAACCACACCGCCGGCGGCATCAACATGAATTTCGTTCCGGTCGGACCGCTCGTGCGACGAAGCGGCGTCTTCTTCATCCGCCGGAGCTTCAAGGACAACGCCGTCTACAAGTTCGTGCTGCGCCAATACATCGACTACCTGATCGAGAAGCGCTTCTCGCTCGAATGGTACATCGAGGGCGGCCGCTCCCGCTCCGGAAAGCTGCTGCCGCCGATGTTCGGGATGCTGCACTACGTCGTCGACGCGTACCGGCGCGGCAAGAGCGAGGACGTCTACCTGATCCCGGTCGCGATCGCGTACGACCAGATCCAGGACGTCGGCTCGTACGTCGCCGAGCAGCGCGGCGGCGCCAAGTCGCACGAGAGCTTCGGGTGGTTCCTCGGCGTCGTGCGCCAGCTGCGCCGACGCTACGGCGACATTCACATCAACTTCGGCGAGCCGGTGTCGTTGCAGGCCGCGATCGGTCCGTCCGAGCCCGGCGCCGAGCCGAAGGACGACGAGCAGAGCCTGCAGCTGCAGAAGCTCGCGTTCGAGGTCTCCGTCCGCATCAACCGCGTGACGCCGATCACGCCGACGTCGCTCGTCACGATGTCGTTGCTCGGCGGCGGAGGGCGCGCCTTCACCGTGCCCGAGATCCTGCGCGGGATGACCAATCTCCTGTCGTACGTCCGGCGCCGCGCGCTGCCGACGTCCGGCGATCTCGGGCTCGACAACGAGACGGGCCTGCAGCGCGCTCTCGACATCCTGGTCGAGAGCAAGGTCGTCACCACGTACGCCGCAGGCCTCGACACCGTCTACCAGATCACACCCGAGCAGGAGCCGACGGCCGCCTACTATCGCAACACCATCATTCACTTCTTCGTGAACGGAGCGATCGCGGAGTTGGCATTGCTGGAGGCCGCCGAGCGCGAGGGCGAGCCGCGGGCGCGCTTCTGGGACGCCGCGATGGCGCTCCGCGATCTCCTCAAGTTCGAGTTCTTCTTCGCCGAGAAAGACGAATTTCGCGCCGAGGTCGACGCGGAGCTACGCCTGCACGACCCCGAGTGGGAGCACGCCCTCAGCCGCGGCCGCGGCACCATCGAGCAGATGGTGCGGCGGATTCGGCCGTTCAGCGCCCACCGGGTGCTGCGTCCATTCCTCGAGTCGTACCGCGTGGTCGCCGACGGCCTCGCGCGCCGCGATCCCGCCGCGACCTTCGACGAGTCCGCGTTCATCACGAGCAGCCTGGCGCTGGCGCAACAGTATCAGCTGCAGAAGCGCGTCCACTCGGGCGAGTCGGTCTCGAAGGTGCTCTTCGCAACCGCGGTCCGCCTCGCCAAGAACCGGAAGCTCGTCGATCCCGGGCCCGACGTCGCCGAGCGGCGTCAACGCTTCGCTGCCGAGATCCGCGACGCGCTCCGCCGCGTCGACGCGATCAGTGCGCTCGCACAGGCCCGGCGCGCCGGCCTCATCGACTGATCCTCACGCAGATGAGCGAGCCCCTCGCCTTCCGCCCGCACCCCTGGCACGGCCTCGACCCCGGCGCGCGCTGTCCCGAGATCGTCACCGCCTACATCGAGATCGTGCCGACCGACGGCGTGAAGTACGAGATCGACAAGCACTCCGGGTATCTCAAGGTCGATCGGCCGCAGCGTTTCTCGGTCGTGTGCCCGACGCTCTATGGATTCATCCCGAAGACCTATTGCGGCGAGACCGTGGCGGCGCACGTCATCTCGGGTGCCCCGACGGTCACATGCGGCGACGGCGATCCGCTCGACGTCTGCGTGCTGACCGACCGCAACATCGCGCGCGGCGAGATCGTCCTCGAGGCCCGGCCGATCGGCGGCCTCCGCATGGTGGAAGCCGGTGAGGCCGACGACAAGATCATCGCCGTCCTGCTCGGCGACCCGACCTTCGGCGAGCTCGCCGACGTGCGCCAACTGCCGCGCGCGGTGGTCGACCGCTTACGCCACTACTTTTTGACGTACAAGACGATTCCCGGAGATACCGCGTCCTCCATCACGGTGGATCCCGTGTACGACGCCGCCGAGGCGCGCGCGGTGATCACGGCGGCGCGCGCCGACTACGCCCGACAGTTTCCGCCGCGCGGCGCTTGAACGTCACTCGGCCGCCGGCTGACGGTTCGCGGCATGGCGGTTCAGCTGGGCAAGCGTCGCGTCGACGGTCCAGAGCAGTCGAACGGCGTGCGACCCCAGGTCACGAATCGGTTGCCCGAAGAACGGCAGCGCGGCGTTCACGGTGAAGAGCACCCATTCGTACTCGTCGATCTCGAGGATGTGCGCCTGCGCCAGCAACACCTCGATACCGTGCAGCTCCTCGCCGCCGAGACCCGGCGCCAGGAAGTTGCGCGTCGGATCCTGCTCGTTCAGGTGCGCGAGTAGCCAGCGCAGCTTCGAGAAGTGGATCCACAAACGGAACCGCAGCAGCTGCGCCTGACGGTTGCGCCGGCGTTCCTCGCGCCAGAGCGGCATGAGCGCGATCAACGCGTTGGCGAAGATCGCGATGGCGAGCGCGGCCGTCCAGTTCCAATTCTCGAGCCACCCATACCGCCATGCGTACACCGCGGCGGCACCGAGCGCGGCGCCGAGCATCGCCAAGAGCGTCCACGCAATCGCGCGGCGGAGTCGCGCAGGTTCACGGTCGGTGCCGCCGAATCCAAGATGTGAACCGTCCACCATGCCCGCGCACTGTAACACTCCCCGTGGGCTTCGCCCTCCCGGGATGAACCAGTCCGAGGTGTGCAGAAGCCGGTGTACCGGTTGCGATGACGCACGGCCGCGGGGTGGCCGATGCTCATGCGTCGCCTACCGCGACGGCAATGCCGCGAGCTCGGCGAGGAGCCGGTCGGTCTCGTCCTCCGTGCCGACCGAGATGCGAAGCGCATCGCGCAAGCGCGCGGTCGCAAAGTGTCGAACCAGAACGCCACGCTCGCGGAGCGCCGCCTGCACGGGCGCTTGGTCCTCGCTCGCGCGGCGCGCAAGTACGAAGTTGGTCGCCGACGGCAACACGTCGTAGCCGAGTCCGGCAAGACGCTCGGTGAGACGCGTGCGCGTCGCCACGATGCGGGCGACGTTCTCTTGCATCCAGTCGATCGCGACCAGCGCCGCGGTGCCAGCCGCGATCGCGACCCGGCTGAGGTTGTACGAGTCCTTCACCTTGGCGATCTCGGCGAGCAGGTCGGGCGAACCGAAGGCGAGACCGATCCGCATGCCGGCGAGCGAGAACGATTTCGAGAACGTCCGCAGCACCAGCACGTTGGGATGGCTTGCGAGAAGCGCCAGCGCAGTCGACCCGGCGGGCGCGAAGTCGACGTACGCCTCGTCGACGACGACCACGCCGTCGAAGCCGCTCGCGAGCTCGGCGATGACGTCGAGCGGGGTGAGACTCCCCGACGGCGCGTTCGGGTTGCAGATCATCATCAACCGACCCTCCGCCGCGAAGAGCGCCGGCGGCAGCGTGAAGTCGGCGGGGAACGGGATCGTGAGCGAGCGCCCCTCTTGGATCGTGACCAGCGTGTCGTAGAGGGAGTAGGTAGGCTCCGGATAGACGACGATGTCATCCGGTCCGACGATCGCCCGCATGAGCATGGTGAGGATCTCGTCGGAGCCATTGCCCGCGAGCACCTGTTCGGGGCGGACGCCGTAGCAGCGCGCGGCCTCCTCGCGGAGCGGTTTCGCGCTCGGCTCGGGATAGAGCCGGAGGTCGGCGGAGGCTGCGGCTCGTACGGCGGCCACCACGCCGGGTGCGGGTGGATACGGGTTTTCGTTGGTGTTGAGCTTGATGACGCGTCCGTCCTGCGGCTGTTCGCCGGGGACGTACCCGTGCATCTGCTCGACGATGGGCCGGACGCGCCTCACGCGCCGAGACTATGACGGAACGGCGAAGCCGTCACCCGCTGCAACGTTACTGGGCGGCCTTGGACTGAACGGCTTTCTTGAGAGGAATTGGGCCGGGACGCGTCGAGGTGGCGGTCTCGGCGTGATCGACGAGATAGCGATCGGCGATGGCGACCGCCTGACGTTTCCGATCGGGCATCTCGATCAGCACGTCGACGACCTGTTCCCACCGACCGCGATCGGCTACGGCGAGCTCGAAGAGGTCGATCGCGAGATCGATGTCCTTCGTCTTGAGCGCCTTGTCGCCGCGTACGATCAACTGTTCGCTCGGGATCGGCACGTGGCCGAGCTCGCAGACGCGCACCATGTCTTGGATGCGTCCACGGTCGAGCAGCTTGTCTCGGAGCAAGCTCCAATCCGCCGTGGCGACGATATCGGCGTTGCGGGAGAAGAGCTCGAGCGCCTGGTCGAGGTAGCCGCGCGTCAGATAACGCCGGCCGACCAGTACGTCCGCTTGCTTCGAGGCCATGAAGGGGTTCCTCCTTGCGCAGCCAGCGCTGCGCACGGCAAAAAGTAAAGCGACGACAGGAACTAATCAAGACGAAAGTTGGGCGTCGCCACCGGCTGACATGCGTCACGGTCCTGCGTCCGCCATCGCATCCGCACTGGCGCGGCCGCGGCCAGCGCGTTGAATTCGCGTGTCTTCTGCGGTACCGCGAAGAGACCTCGCATGGGCATCGAAAAGAATCTCGCCATCGTTTCCGTCGTCGGCCGCGACCAGAAGGGGGTCGTGGCTCGGGTCTCCACCTACCTCGCGGGCTGCAGCATCAACATCGAGGACATCGAGCAGCGAGTCATGGAAGGCCTCTTCATCATGACCATGCGGGTCGACCTGACCGACCTTTCCCTCTCGCTCGACGAGATGGTGCTCGGGCTCAAGAAGATCGGCGAGGAAACCCACATGGACGTGAGCGTGCGGCTCCACAGCGCGCGCGAACGGAAACGGGTGGCCGTCCTGGTGAGCAAGGAGCCCCACTGCCTGGAGCAGCTGATCGCCGACCGCGCCGCCGGTCTCCTGAACGGGGACCTCGTCACGGTGCTCTCCAATCATGCGGTGCTCCAGCCGATCGCCGAGAAGGCGGGGTTGCCGTTCGAATCGTTCCCGTCGACCGACAAGCCGGCGCACGAAGAGTTCTTGCTGACCAAGCTCCGCGAGGTGCGCGCCGACTATTTCGTGCTCGCGCGCTACATGCAGGTGCTGACCGCGGACGTCGTCCGGCAGTATCCGAGCCGCATCATCAACATCCACCCCTCGCTGCTGCCCTACTACCCGGGAGCCAACGCCTACAAGCAGGCGTGGGAGGAAGGGGTGCGTGTCTCCGGCTGCACGGCCCACTTCGTGACCGAGCAGCTCGATCAGGGCCCAGTCATCCTGCAGGACGTCTTCCACATCCGCGTCGGCGAGGACACGCTCGACGAGGTGAAGGAGCGCGGCCAGGCCCTCGAGGGTAAGGTGCTCTCGCAGGCACTGCAGCTCGTGTTGAACGAGCAGCTGGTCGTCACGGACAAGAAGGTGTTGTTCCGGCCCGGTCGTTTGCCCGCCTGACGCGGGCTTCCCAGTGGTGACCGCCCTCTTCTTTGCGAGCATCGTCTTGGTCACCGCCTCGGTGTGGGTGATGCGCGGCGTGCGCAAGCGGCAGGCCCGGGCCAGCCTCCGGCGCGGCCCCGGCACCTCGCTCGAAGAGGCGCTGCCGGTCGGGTCGTTCGACGCGATCGACGAGACGGTGCGAGCGCGACGCTGTCATTGCGGCGCCGGCGTCCATACCGTCGGCGAAGGCACGCGCGAGGTCGGCGAGCGCCGCTTCCGCTATACCCGCCTCGAGTGCGACGGGTGCGAGGATGAGCAGTTGCTCTACTTCGACGTGACCACCATCTTTCATTGATGAGCGCCTCACTCACCAACGCCGACGTCGCCGCCATTCTCCGCGAGATCGCGCTCTTCCTCTCGATGGAGGACGAGCCCTTCAAGCCGCGGGCCTACGAGAAGGCCGCCGAGTCGATCGCGGCCACCGACCAGGCCTGCGGCGCGCTCTTCGCGAGCGGCGGGGCGAAGGCGCTCGCGACCATTCCCGGCATCGGCAAGAGCATCGCGGAAAAAATCGCCGAGCTGCTCGCGACCGGCAAGATGACCTATCGCGAGGAGCTCTACGCCAAGACTCCCGTCGACATCTTCGCGCTCACGACCGTCGAGGGCGTCGGCCCGAAGGCGGTGCGCGTCCTCTATCAAGAGCTCGGCGTCACCGACCTCGCGACGCTCGAGGCGGCCGCACAGGCGGGACGCATCCGCGGCCTGCCGCGGTTCGGCGCCAAGAGCGAGGAGAAGATCCTGCGCGGCATCGCGTTCGCCAAGCAGAGCACAGGACGCTTCGCGATCGGCGACGTGCTGCCGCTCATGCGGACGATCGAGGCGCGGCTCGCTGCCTTCAAAGGTGTGGAGCGCGCCGTGATCGCCGGGTCGATCCGGCGCCGGCGTGAGACCGTCGGCGACGCGGATCTGCTGGTGATCGCGAAGAAGGCCGCACCGGTGATGGCATTCGTCGCCGCGATGCCGGAGGTGGCGCGCACCGTCGCCGCCGGCGACACGAAGATCTCGGTGAAGCTGGCGACCGGCATCCAGCTCGACGTCCGGGTCGTGCCACGCGCGAGCTTCGGCGCGGCGCTGCACTACTTCACCGGCTCCAAGGCCCACAACGTCGTGATGCGGCAGATCGCCATCAAGAAGCAGCTCAAGTTGAACGAGTACGGCCTCTTTCGCGGCGAGACCGCGCTTGCCGGCGCCACCGAGGAGGAGGTCTTCGCCGCCCTCGACCTGCCCTACATCGCGCCCGAGCTGCGCGAGGACCTCGGCGAGATCGATGCGGCGCGCGCCGGGCGGCTGCCGCACCTCATCGAGCCAGGGTCCCTCCGCGGGGACCTCCAGACGCAGACCCAATGGACCGACGGCGCGGACACGCTCGAGGACATGGTCGCCGAGGCGCAGCGTCTCGGCCTCGAGTACATGGCGATCACCGACCACACGCGCGACCTCGCGATGACCGGCGGCAGCGACGAGGCGAAGATTCGCCTGCAAGGGAAGGCGATCGACGGCCTCAACAAGCGCCTCAAGGGGTTTCGGGTGCTCAAAGGCGCGGAGGTCAACATCCGGAAGGACGGCACCCTCGACATCGCCGACGACTGTCTCGCCGAGCTCGACGTCGTCGGTATCGCCGTCCACTCGCACTTCAACCTGTCGCGCGCCGAGATGACCGCGCGCGTGATTCGCGCGATGCAGAACCCGCACGCCGACATCCTCTTCCACCCGACCGGGCGCCAGCTGAAGCGCCGTGAGCCGATCGACCTCGACCTCGACGCCGTCATCGCCTGCGCGCGAGAGACGGGCACCATCCTCGAGCTCGACGCGTATCCCGACCGCCTGGATTTGAAGGACGACCACGTCCGCAAGGTGATCGATGCCGGCCTGAAGATCGTCATCGACTCCGACGCGCACTCGACGGCGCAGCTCGCCTTCCCCGAGGACTACGGCATCGGCCAAGCCCGGCGCGGCTGGGCGACGGCCGACGACGTGCTGAATACCCGGCCGGTGGACGCGTTCCTCGCGGGCCTCAAGGGCGGCGCCGCAAAGACACCGCCGAAGAAGAAGCGGTCCTAGCCGCGCGCGGCGCGGAGCTGCGTGCTCACGGTGAGCGCGGTCCGCGCGACGGCGTTCGCGACGTCGACGACCGCGGCGACGGCGAGTGCCGTCACGCTCAGTGCGGCGAACGCGAGCGTCGAGGGCAGCGCCGGGTGCAGACCGAAGGGGAGCGGCGCGGGATGGTGCCGCGACGACACGAGGCGCAGACGCGGGCGCTCGTACGGCGAGCCGACGTGGCAGCGGCGGCGGCTCGCGCCGCGGCGAACGGCGGCGCGGCGGCGGCTCGGCAAGCGCATTTCGGGATCGTCGAATCGGCTCATCACCGCGCGTCCTCCCGGGACGGGATTCAGCAAGCGAGGTGCCATCCGCACCACGCATTCGCACGGGAGAAATTCAACGCAGACGGAATGCGGAGCGCCACGATTGTGACGCTCCGTTGCGAATGCTGAACCGGCGGAGCAAGGATCGATGGCGATGCAGATCGAGCGTGGTCGCCTCTTTGCGATGTTCTCGTTCGACGTCGGCTACGAGGTCGACCTCGGACGCGTGCGCGCGACCCTCGGCGCGGCGGCGCCGCCGGCCGAGGCGACCGACGGCGGCCGCAAGGCGACGCCCGCGCGCGCGCAGTATGCGGCGCCGGCGGTGTCGCTGCCTGTCGGGAGCCGGCGCATCCAGATCGCCGACCGATCGGTGGACGCCGAGGTGACGCTCCGCGCTCACGAGTTCGGCGCCGTGACCGTGCTCTTCGCCGTGCCGTTCGACGACGTGGCGTGCGACGGACTCCCGGCGCTGACCGCGACCTTGACCGCCGGCACCGCGCTCGAAACGACGGCGCGATCGATCCTGCACGAGTCGCTCCCGCGCCTCGCGTCGGCGATCGTGCGACCCGGCCTCGACGGACACGGTCTCGTCGAAGACTACTACGTGGTGCAAGTGTCGCGCTTTGTGCCGGACGCCGATGCACCCGCGCTGCTCGGCACGCACCGGGACCTCCTCGCCCGCATCGTGCACTGCGAGCCGCAGCCGCTCAGCCCGAGCGAGACGGACGAGGTCCTGCGCACGGCCGTCACGTACCAGCCGCGCGACCTCGTGGTGACCGATTGGAACGTCGCGCTCGTCTTCGACGCGGAGTGGGAGGACGCCCTCGACGTGCTCGAGCTCTTGAACGTCCAACTGCTCGAGCTCCGCTTCCTCGACACCATGCTCGATCGGCGGATCAGCGCGCTCTACGAGCACGTGAGTCGGCCGCGCCGCCTCTTGTCGTTCCGGCGCGAGGTGGTGCGCGTCCGCGAGCTCTCGGAGCTGCGTCTCGACACGGCGACCCTCCGCGAGCGCCTGGTGAACGCCGTGAAGCTCGTCGGCGATCTCTATCTCACCAAGATCTACGCTCGCACCGCCGACCGCCTCCACCTCGGCGAATGGCAACGCAGCATCGACGGCAAGCTCGAGCTCGTACAGAAGATCGCCGACGTGCTGTCGGGCCGCGCCACGACCGCCCGGGCCGAGCTGCTCGAGCTCACGATCATTCTCTTGATCGTGTTCGAAATCGTCTTGTTCTTCGTACGCTGAGCTCAGAGCCCGCGGCCGACGCGATCGATCGCCTCCACCGCGGCGCGCAACGCCTTCGACTCCGGCCCGTCCTCCGGCACCAGCTCGAGGGCGCGCTCGTAGGCGTTCCGCGCGCGCGCCAGGTCGCCGCGCAACTCGTAGGCCTCAGCGAGATGCGTCCATTGGCCGCGCGCGTCGCCGCTCTTGCCGCGGCACTCGGCGAGCCCGTACTCGGCGTCGTCGAGCTCGGGATCGAGCTCGAGCGCCCGCTCGAAGAGCGCGCTCGCCTTTTTCGCATCGCCGGCCGCGAGCGTCAGCTTGCCGAGCTCGAGCGACATCGCGGCATCGTCGGGAGCGAGCCGCGCACCGGCCTCGAAGCTCTTGCGCGCGTCGTCGGTGCGGCCGAGGCGCGCGAGCGCGCGGCCGAGGTCACCAGCGGCGCCCGGCAAGCGAGCAGCGGCGGCGCGTGCGAGCAGCGGCTCCGCTTCGGAGGGGCGCGCCGGCTCGACGTAGAGGTAGACGAGCCCCAGGCGATGCGCGGCCGCCGCGTCGGTCGGCGCGGCGGTCGCGGCGGCACGGTAGGTCGCGACGACTTGGTCGGCGGGATCGGTGCAGGCGCGGACGACCGCCTGCG